>Ga0181592_10001024_pt1 | contig 22333 bp, 5 predicted proteins | sample 071ome_20_FD_133755 | JGI IMG/M metagenome (GOLD analysis project Ga0181592, IMG submission 133755) | Coastal salt marsh microbial communities from the Groves Creek Marsh, Skidaway Island, Georgia - 071412BT metaG (megahit assembly) | ecosystem: Environmental > Aquatic > Marine > Intertidal zone...
CAAATGAAATTGAAACAACGGCAGCAAACCAATCAGTTACAATTGGATTACCAGATGATGTAACAATAACTCAAAATTTAACAGTTGGCGGTTACTTAGCAGGTCCTGCAACGTTTACAATTGATCCTGCTACTGTTGGTGATAATACAGGTACAGTCGTCATTGCAGGTAACTTGCAAATTGATGGTACAACGACCACTGTTAACAGTACAGAAATGGTTGTCGATGACATTAATATTACATTAGCTAGCGGTGCTGCAAATGCGGCAGCAACAGATGGCGCTGGTATTACAATTGATGTTGCTAACGCAACTATACTTTATGACCAACCAAATGATTATTGGGTGTTTAACAAAGCACCTTATTACAGTACATTACGACTGTTAACAACAGACGATTTAACTGGAAGTGACAACTATGCTTATAAAACTGTGTCAGTAACTGACACAGATAATATTTTTAGTTGGAGTGAAACTGGTAGTGTTGCAGCACCAAGTAATGTAGGAAACCTTACATTTGTGAGTGGCGGTGCTATAGATATTGACATTGACACAACACAGTATGCTATAAGAGTTGAACACACTGATACAAGTACTATAGCAGACTTTACTGCAAATAACAACACAAACCAATTCCTTGCTGCACTAGCAATGACATTTGATACATATGGCCACGTACAAACAGTTACACCAACATACAGTAATGTTGTTTTTAATAATGATTTTGGTACACTCACTGTTACAGATACTGACAGTGGTTATACATGGGCAGCAACAGGAAATGTTGGTGCAGGACAAACTAGCGATACAGCAACATATGTAAGCGGCAGCGGTTTAGACATTGATGTAGACAGCACTAATAAAGCAATTCGTTGGACAAACACAGATAAAGGTAGTGATCAAAATACTATTTCTAGTATTACTGTACAAAATACTACAACTGGCTTTACAATGTCTGAAACAGGAACATTTAATGCTACTAATGGTGATAGCATTACGTTAATACCACTTACTGGTATGGACATAGACATTGATACATCATTGGGCGCATTTACATTTGAAAACACCGACACAGGTAGTGCACAAAATATTATTAAAACAGTAACAGTTGTAGACAGTAGTGCAGGATTTACATTTACTGAAACAGGTACGTTTACTACAGCCGCTAACGCAGATAGTTTTACATTTGTACAAAGCACTGGTATTGACTTAGACATTGACACAACAAACGGTGCAATCAGAATTACTAACGATGATGTAGGTAGTGCACAGAATATCTTTAAAACAATTGCAGTTACTGATACAAATAGCGGATATACTTGGGCCGAAACTGGAAATATAGTTGCAGACACCAATAGTGATACAGTTACACTTGTTAGTGGCACTGGTATTGATTTAGATGCAGACACAACCAATGATGCAATACTTATTATTAACACTGATGTCGGTAGTGCACAAAATATCTTTAAAAGTATTGAAGTATCAGACACAGATGCTGGATATACTTGGGCAGAAACTGGAACAATAACCGCAGGATCTAACTCATCTGCATTTAAATTAGTAAGTGGTACAGCAATTGACTTAGATGTAGACACTACAGCAGGTGCAATATTAGTACAGCATAATGTATCAGGTGCAAACACAACTATTACTGCCGCAGCAAATACTTTTGTAGATGAAATTACAGTAGATGCACAAGGGCATGTAACAAGTGTTGCAACAGGCAGTGTTGACTTTAATGTCAGCGACAACTATGCATTCAAAACAGTTTCAGCTGGCGGCACGGCATTAATTGCTGATAGTAATACTGATACATTAACTATTACCGCAGCACAAGTTGATAGCATAGATGGTATTGTTATTGCTGGCGATGCAGCAACAGATAGTTTTACTATTGCACATGCTGACACAAGTAGTGTTGCTAATGTAAGCTCTGCAAGTAACACATTTATTAGTGCACAAACATACGATACTTACGGACACGTTTTAACACAGTCAACTAGCAGTGTTGACTTTGCAGTTGCAGATAACTATGCATTCAAAACAATTGCAGTAGCCAGTCAAAGTGACATTGTTGCAGATTCAAATATTGATACACTATCACTGGGTGTAAGTGGCACTGGAATGAGTATCACCACTACGCCGGCTAGTGATACAATTACATTTGAAAATACAGACAAAGGTAGTTCACAAAGTATTATTAAAACTGTTTATGTAACAGATACTAACAGTGGGTATACATGGGCACAAACAGGAAACTGGACAGCAAGCAGCAATACTGATAGTATAACTTTTGTTAGTGGTTCAGGTATTGACTTAGACATTGATACTACAAACAAATCAATCTTAGTAGACAATACTGATAGAGGTAGTGTACAAAATATCTTTAAGAGTATTGATGTCATTGACACTGACAGTGGGTATAGTTGGAGTGCAACTGGTACAATCAATGCAAGTAGTAACACAGATAATTTTGATGTTGTTAGCGGTACAGGTATCGACGTTGATGTTGACACTACAAATAAAGCTATTAGAATTACAAACACAAGTCTAAATAATGATCCAGGTAGTGCACAAGATATTATTAAAAGTATTATTGTTACAGACACAGATAGTGGATATACTTGGAGTGAAACCGGAACATATAATGTGAGCGGCAACAGCGATGCTCTTACACTTGTAAGTGGTACTGGTATAGACATTGATGTAGATACAAACAGCGGCGCAGTTAGAATTGAAAATGTTAATGCCGGCCAGGCATTTGTTGAATCAACTTACACCGGTGACGGTACAACAACAGTATTCAATATAGGAACAGGATTTACTACATTGTCTGTGTTTGTTAACGGTGTTCTTGTTGACGATGGTGGTGACTATACATTTAATTCATCAACAGGTGATGTTACATTTAGTGTTGCACCAGCGTTAAACGATTTAATAACTACATATAAGTATTCTCAAACATTGAGTGCAGTTACATTAACTAGCTTAGGCATTACAAATCACGATGAAGTTACAGTTGACGGTAGCGGTAATGTTGTTATTACTGGTAACTTGACTGTACAAGGTACAACTACAAGTACAAGTACACAGACATTAAATGACCCTGTTCTTACCTTAGGTGGATCTACACCACCAACTGCAGATGATAACTTAGATAGAGGAATAGTTTTCCGTTGGCATGATGGTTCAGCAGCAAAAGTTGGTTTCTTTGGATTTGATGATACTGATTATGACTTTATGTTCATTCCAGATTCTAGTGGTACAAATGCATTTGATCCAGCTGGCGCAGGACCATTTACACTAGCAGACTATGGTGGTGCAAAGTTTAAGCATGTTATTGGACAAAATATCCGTATGGGATATACTGGTGCAAATGAAATCGATACAAGTTCAGGTAACTTAACAATTGACAGTGCTGGCGGTACAACAACACTAGATGACAATGTTAGCGTGTCAGGTACACTAGGTGTTACAAATACAGCAACATTTAGCGGCACAGTACAAGCAAACAATGGTATTACAGTCGACGGAACAGCATTTATTGTAGCAAACTCAACAGGTAATGTTACAACCGCAGGTACACTAAACGTTGCAGGACTTGCAAGTTTAGATGGTGGTATTGACATGGACGGTGTCTTTACAGTTGCAAATACAACAGGACACACTGAAACAACTGGTAACTTAACAGTTGGTGGTAATACTGTACTGAACGGTAATGTTGACATTGGTAATGCAGCAACAGACACAGTTACAGTTAATGCAGATATTGACAGCCATCTAATACCATCACAGCATGAAACATATGACTTGGGTGCATCAGGAAGTTCGTGGCGTGACTTATATCTAAGCGGGTCTAGTATTTTCTTAGGCAATGCAACTATCACAGAATCAAATGGTAAAATTACTGTTGGTGCTGTTGAAGGAACTCCTATTGGTAGTGTAACACCAAGTACAGGTGCATTCACAACACTAAGTGCAAACTCGTTAGACGTAAGCGGTGCAACTGGTATTGATGGTAACTTTGATATTAATACAAACAAGTTTACAGTTGCGAGTGCAACAGGTAATACAGCAATTGCAGGTACATTAAGTTCAGCAGCCGCAACATTTACTAGTGCTAAAGTAAGTGACTTAACAGACAATCGTATTGTTATTGCAGGCACTAGCGGAGAACTAGAAGATAGTGCAAATTTCCGTTTTGATGGAACAAACTTTGACATTGGCGCAGCAAGCAGCGAAACATTTAGAGTTGTTGTTTCTAGCGGTGCTGTTACTGCATCAGGTGATATTACAGCAACAGGTGGTACACTTGGTAATATTAAAGTTGGTGTAACAGGTAATAATGAAATTGATACATCAAGTGGTAACCTAACTATTGATAGTGCTGGCGGCACAACTACAATCGATGACATTCTAAGTGTAAGTGGTAATGCAGGATTCAGTAGTAATGTTACTATTACTGGTGATTTAACAGTTGACACGACTACATTTGCAGTTGATGCAAGTGCAAACAATGTTGGTATTGGTACTACAACACCAAGTGCAAAGCTACAAGTTGTTGCAGGAGACAATGCTACAACTGGTCCTATTATTAACTTAGCAGGTAGTGCAGTTAACCAAGTTGAAAGCGGACGTATTAGATTTACTGAAGGACCAATGGGTGCAAGTCCATTGTTCCAAGGTGCTTACATACATTATGACGGTAGTGCAAACTACTTAAAACTAGGCACACACGATGCTAACAGTTCTGATACAGCAGATGATGTTGATGCAATTTATGTTCCACGTGGTGCAGCAAGAGTTGGTATTGGTAAAACACCAGACGCTGGTATTGAACTAGACGTTAATGGTGATTTACAGACTAGCGGATCAGCAACAATCGGTACAGGTGCAACATTTGATACAGATACACTAGTAGTAGACGCAACAAACGACAGAGTTGGTATTAATACTGCTACACCTGGTTATGCTCTAGATGTTGTTGGTAGTGCTAGATTCCAAGGCGCAGGTGATGTATTTGTTAGAATTAACGCAGATACAGACGATGTAACCGAATCACACAATACACACTTAGTCTTTATGCAAGACGGCGCACGTGAAATGATGGTAATTGGTACTGAAGGTAGTGCAGGACAATCATACACAGGCACTGCAGCAAACGCATGTTATATTATGTCTACTACAGAACATAGTAACACTATGCCATTGCAATTTGGTACAGCAAGCACTGTCAGAATGACTATCGAAAACGATGGTGACGTTGGTATGGGTACCACTGCACCTGGCAGACAACTACACGTTTATGATACAGGAGCAACAGTTGCACTAAAAGCAGAAGCAGGTGATGGCAATCAGGCAAGTTTAGATCTTAAAAACACTGAAGGAGAATTCCGCTTAATCACAGATGCGGGCGAACTTAAAATTTACGATCAAGGTGATAGTGCATACAGACTTGTAATAGATACTACAGGTGATATTGGTATTGGTACAGAAACAGTCAATGCTAAACTACACATGTACACAGGTGGGCTAGGTGCTAACACCGGCACAACAGACATGCTACGCTTAGAACTGAACAGATCAGACCATGGTGCTACGCCAAGTGGTCCAGCGATCCTGTTTAAAGACCAAGATTCGAACAACCTAACAAACCAAGCACGTATCAAAATGCTAACAGTCAATGACACTGACTTTGGCGACAACGACGAAGCAGCAAGTAACCTAGTATTTGAAACTACAAATGGAGGTTCAGCTAGCGATAAGATGATTATTACTGGACGTGGCGATATTGGTATTGGTACAGTAAATCCAACTGCTAAACTTGACGTTGAAGGTAGTATTAGATTACAATCTGTTAACAGAGATTATGTAACTAGTACACTAACAACAACTACTGAAACCGCAGTTGCAACCCTAAGTTCAACAACTTATAGAAGTGCTAAATTTATGATTCAGATTACAAGAGGATCGGAATATCAAGTAACAGAAGCACTTATGATACACGATGGTATAGATGCATTTGTCACAGTATACGGTACTATGTTTACTGGAAGTGCTGCATTAGCAACATTTGATGCTGATCTCAGTGGCGGATCAATGAGGCTTCTTGCAACAAGCGCAACAACAGCAAGCACAGTTTACAAGATTTCATTAACAGCAATAGACACATAAATACATAAAAGGAATAGCTAATGGCAAAAAAATCGTTTACAATTGATACAGGACTAGTACCAGGAGATAGTACAGCAGACTTGGGTGTAAGTACAAATAAATTTGATGAACTAAACATTTCTGGGGACGGTAATATTGCTGGAGACCTTACTGTTAGCGGTACAATTTCTGGTAACTTTCCAGGAGCAAGCGGTGTTAGTGATTCACAAGCAATAGCATATGCGATAGCATTAGGATAAAGATAATATGGCCAAGAAACTCTTAGTAGGACAGTATACATTTGATGCAAGCGAGCAAGTTGTATATGTAGATGGTAATATCAATGCTGAAAAGTTTTTAATTATTACTAACATTACAGCTAATACAATCATTTATAACTTTGCAGATCCAGCACTGGGATTTGCAGGAAAATATTATGATGTAGCAACTGATAGAACTGAATTTGCACTAGTATATGATACTACAACAATGAATGATACAGATATTTTACAAATATTTGTAGACTATGACTATCAAGAAATAACGCCTGCAGAAGATATATTGGATCCTGTTGGTAAACTAAGAGTTAGCAATCCAGAAAACTTAATCGATACTGACTTTGAATATGGTTTGCAAAGTACGAAATGGGAAACAACCCAAACAGTTAATAACATTCCTACTATCTATAGTAACAGTGGCGACACTCCAGTTGATGGTATTGTAAGTGTTGAAGCCATTAGTGGAAGTAAAAACGTTAAAGTTACAACTAGCCTAATACACGGACTAAGCATTGGTGACCCGATTAGTGTTCAAGGCTTGAGCCAATATCAAGCTGAAGGCTTCTTTATTGTTACTAGTGTTCCTGATACATTGACGTTCTTCTTTGAACTTGATGTTATTGCAACATTTAGCGGTGACCTGTCAGGTAGTTATACAACTATTGTTCCTGGTAAGTTTTTTGAAGGTTCAACACTTCCAGTTAGTACAGCAGACGGTGCACAGACAGACGGCAATAGTCCAAGTACTATTACAGTGACAACAAATGAAACACACGGATTTTCCGAAGGAACAAAAGTTTATTTGCGTAACACGGTTGGTCCACGTATTTTGGATATTGCAGATAGTACACTTACTGCACCAGATGGCAGGCCTTATGTTGATACAACTGCAACTTTTAATGTTAGCGATACAATAGACCAAACCACATCAACTGGTAGAGGTTCATACAAAGACAGACCTATTACAACATATGACTGGGAATCTACTTATACTCAATACTTAGATCCTGCAGAATGGAATGCTACCACTGACGAAATTACCTGGAACACACACCAACTTAGAGACGGATACACACTGTTGTTTAATACACCATATCATGGTGCGTCTGATGGTGGACTTGCTGACGGAAGCGTTTGGTATGTTGAAGTTATTGACGCTAATACTATTAAACTTCATAGTACAGATGCACTTAGTGGTGCTGCAAACTTAACTACACTAAACAATACATATGGACAAGCACGTTTAGGACTGGTGTATAAAGTCGAAGAAGCAAGCGGTACCACTAGAGAAACAGAATTTTACAAAGCAAATGAAGCAACAGTGACTGGTAGCTCTAGTGCATATGGTTCAGGTAGTACAAATGCTATCAACTTTAACGTTGACGTAACAACAGCACTAACTGGTAACCCAACTAATGTAACAATTGAAGAAATAAGACTAGGTGGTGATGTTAACAGTTCAGGCGAATATGTTACATTTACTATTGCTGGTCAAAGTCAGAGTTTGTATTCACCTGGTAACCAAAGCACGTCGATCCTAGCTACAACAAACACAAGTGGCGGCACTCCTCTTTTTAATAACTTGGATGTTAGTAGTTCATTGTTTGTAAGCAATGGTCGTACATTTTTACCAGTCACAGCACAAGCACGTAGTAGTGTTGGTACGTTTGTTTACGGTACTGACAGATATAGATTTCAAATCGACTTTATTAATACAACCCCGGCTGGTAGCTATACAGAAGATGAGAAAAAATTTAGTGGCGGTGACTTAGCAGACTCTCAATTTGGTTTAGGCGGATCACAGCCTGCAGCGGTTGTCGCTTTCCAAGGTAGAACAAGTGGAAGCTATACAAACTCAGCTGACGCATTTAGTTACTTAACTAACCAAAGAAACAATGGACGCTATGGTACTCTGAGTGTAAAATACAATCAAGTTATTTCAGTACCAACAACACTAAATGGTACTGGTAGATTTACTATTGACTATAACGACAATAATGTTAACTATGGCACAGGTAGTGAAATATTCTATGTATTTGCTAATCCATTAACAAGTGATAGAAATACATTATTTTTACAGGACCATGGTATTACATCTACACAAAACGTTGTGATTAATGCAAATACTACAAACTATAATGCTGGAGAGCGTTTCTCATTTGCAAGTAGTAATGGTACTGTGACTAATATGACTCAACAGTTTACGGCGGTTGCGAGTATTGTTAACAAAGATGTATTGCGACTTACAACACAGTCAAGCCCAAATACAGACGACATCGCACAAGTTCCACAAGAATTTACAATGTCTTATACAAAAACAAACGAGAAGTTTAACACAGTGTATATTTCTAACCACAAGATTACAGGAGACAGTAATGCTGTTTATACTAATGTGAGTGGTACAGCTATTCCTCCTTTAACAAGTAATCAAAGTGTTGTTCTTACTCGTGTGGACGACAGTCGTATTAGTGTTAGTGACGGTACTGCAGGTGCTACTGGTACTGGACAAACTATTACACAACAAAACAACAATACCACACAAACATTCTTCTTGGATTTGGAAACAGCATTTGGATTTATTCCAGGTACTGCACAACTTACACAGCTAGAATTTAGAGGTGACTTTGGTGCTAACAGTGAATATATTGATGTTGAGTTCGACGACGGTGACAGTTATAGAATTGGTCAAAGTGATGACATTGGTGACAGTGCTAGTTATGCAACCAGTACTACATTAACATTTAAAGAACTATCAAACTTGTTAGTTACAGATGGTACAACAGGAAAACGTGGTATTAATTTGTTAGTAACTCCACGTAGTACAGTTAACTATGGCCCAGGTGGCGGACCATGGTGGGGTTTAAGAATAACCTACAGTGGTAGCAGTACAGGACTTGTGTTAACAGGCACAGGCAGTGGAGCTCACCAGTTTGAAGTTGCTAACCTAGTTGGTGCGTATGATGGTGTGTTTGCGATGACAAATATTCCACAAACTAATCAATTTGTTATGAGTAGTGATTTCCAAATACCTATTCGATCTTATTCATTTACTAGTACAGATGTAAACAATGCAAACGATACTATTACATTTGCATCAGCACATAACTTAGTTACTGGTGAAAAAGTTACATATAGTGATGGCGGAAATACAAGTATTTTGCCAAGTGGTGTTGGTGATACATTTGTTATTGTTATTAGTCCAACAACAATTAAATTAGCAACTAGTGCTATTGATGCTCTAGCTAACCTTGCTATTAACATTACAGGACAATCAGGTACTCACACAATTCAAGCAGCGAATGTTATTAAAAATATTCAAGGTAGCGGAACAGTCGATACAACATTAAACGGAAAAAATATTGTAGGTAGTGGAACAAACTTCTTGACAAACTTTAAAAAGTTTGATAAAATATATATTAACAACGGATCATATGTTGAAGAACTCACAGTAGACACAGTTACTACTGAAGAAAATATGACTATATTTGAAAATGCAAGTAGTAATATATCTGGTACAGATTATTATTATGCTACTCAGTTGTCATTGAGACCAGATGGATTTAGCTTGCATAAACCATTTGACGGTGGTGTTGATATTACTGCTGGTACAAGTCCAAACAGTAGGATTGCTAGACAGACACGTAAGTATTTCCGTTATCAATCAGGTAAAGGTTTGCAAACAAGTTTTGCTATTAACTTTAACCCACCACGTATTGTTAGAGACTTGATCAAAGCAAGCGGTACAACTGCAACTATTAATACACAAGAACAACATAACTTACAAGTAGGAGATGTTGTTACTATTGCAGGTGCTGAAGTTGCAACAGGTACAAACTATTATAATGGATCGTTTCCAGTTGCAACTATTCCAAACCCATTCCAGTTCACCTATACAATGTCTGGAACACCGACTGATGTTAAAGCAGCAGGTTTCCCAACATATGTACGTGCTGGCTGGACAGACAGTTTTGTACGTGCTGGTATGTTTGACGACCAAAACGGATTCTTTTATGAATATGATGGGCAAGCATTATACGCTGTAAGACGTAGTAGTACAACACAGATTGCAGGATTTGTAAGTGTTACACGAAACAGTCAGGTTGTTACTGGCATTAACACTAGTTTCACCACACAATTGCAAGCAGGTGATAGGGTTGTTATACGTGGACAAACATATTTAATTAACGAAGTAAGTTCTGATATTAGAATGGTTGTGCAACCTGCTTATCGTGGTGTTGATGCAGTACAAGTTAAAGCAACAAAAACCATCGATACTAGAGCTGCACAAAGCACTTGGAACTTGGATAAAGCAGACGGCACAGGATTTACAGGATTTATTTTAGATACTACAAAAATCCAAATGGGTTATATTGACTATAGTTGGTATGGTGCTGGTAAGATTAGATTTGGTTTTAAAGACAGAGTAGGACATGTTAGATACTTCCATGAATTTAGACACAACAACGTGTTAGATGAATCATATTTCCGTTCAGGTAACTTGCCAGCAAGATATGAAATTGCAAACGGTCCTACAGCAACAACAGCACCGACACTGTTCCACTTTGGTACATCGATTATCATGGACGGTAAGTTTGACGACGATAAAGCATATCAGTTTACAGGTGAAAGTAAACCATTTGCATTTACCAATGGTGTGAGTAGTACATTTACAAGTAATAATGTTTCAACATTTGAACAAATTACATTAAACGGTACTCGTGTTTATGTTTATGCTATTCCTGTAGCAGCAAACGATGCGACTGGTGTTGCTGTTGGTTCTCAAATTAAAGAAACTGCAGGTACAGACTTGCCAGCAGGTACATATGTAACTCAAGTTAAAGTTGACGGTGGTAATAGTAAAATTTATACTAGTTATCCAGCTACAAGTGCTGATCCAACTGGTGGTGGTATTTATAGTGTTATTGCTGGATCGACTAGCTTTACACTAGGTGAAACCAGTGCAGTTGACTTAACAAGACCACTTCCGCTTATTAGTGTGCGACTAGCACCAAGTGTTGACAGCGGCTTAACAGGTGCACTAGGTGAACGTGAAATTGTTAACAGAATGCAGTTACGTTTAAGACAAGCAAGTATTACAGCTAACGCAGATATCGAATTCTTCTTGCTGCAAAACGCATTGCCTAGTGTTATTGCCTATCAAAACGCACAATCGCCAAGTTTGAGTGAAACTATTAAACACAGTGCAGGAGATACACTACTAAATGGTACTGCAATTTACTCAGCTAAAGCATCGGCAGGATCGACTGTGGTTGATTTGACAGACTTGCTTGAAATTGGTAACAGTATATTGGGTGGTGATGGTATTTTCCCTGCAGGGCCTGACTTGTTGACACTGGCTGTTCAGCCACAAAGTACAACAGGTGTTACTGGTAGTACACCGTTTACAGTTAACGGTAAAATATCCTGGTCAGAATCACAAGCATAATATTAATCCTTGGTTGTTGATAAATAGTATTAACAACTAAGGATCTATTATGTCAACAAAATCATTTGAACTTTCGCAGATGGCTAACACTATCACCGTTGATGATGTCGATATGGATGTCACATATGGGCACAGTGGTACATTTACTGGCGACTTGACTGTAGAAGGAGACTTCACGGTTAACGGTACAACTGTTACAGTTACGGCTAGTGAACTTGCTGTTTCAGATAACATGATTTATTTAAACAATGCAAGTACTTCTACTATTACAGATGCAAGTGGTGATGGATCTACACAAACCTATACAGCAAATAACAATTATCAAATAGGATGGACAGTTACTATCACTGGAATGAATCCAACTGGTTATAATGCAACTGATGCAACTGTTACTGGCGCTACATCAACTACATTTACTATTGCAGGATCTGAGCAAGGTACATTTGTATCAGGAGGCACCGCAGCTGGTAAAACAAATTCAAATCCAGACTTGGGATGGGCTGGCGGGTATAAAGATGGCACATATGCTCATGCAGGTGTTTTCCGTGACACAACAGACGGCAATTTTAAGTTTTTTGATAGTTATACACCAGAGCCGGACGCAAGTGCGTATATCAATACTGCACATGCTAGTTTTAACTTAGCACCTATCACTGCTGGCACAGCAACATTTGAAAGTTTAGTAGTTGATACAACTACACTAGTTGTTGATGAAACAAACAATCGTGTTGGTATTGGTGTCGCATCTCCTGATTATAGACTACACGTTCGACATAATATAGCTGGTGATGGTGGTGCTAATGGCGGAATTTTAATCGAAGCAGTAAATGGCACTACTGGTGAAGCAGCAGTAGCATATAAAACTGCCGATACTGGATCAAACAAGTGGTTTACAGGGTTAAATCAAGATGCAGACTTTGCAATAAGTTATGGTACCTCATTTGGCGACAGCTTTTGCAAAGTGGGTATTACTAGTGGTGGCGATGTTGGCATTGGTACAACTAATCCTAGTGCAAAACTAGATGTTCGTGGTAACATGATACTTGGCACAACAGCAGGTAGTGTACTACTAGACCAAACAACTACAACTACAACATCAACATCACAAACAGTTGTTGAGTTGACTGGTACAAGCGGATGGACTTCAGCAAAAGTAGTAGTAAGTATTAAAGATAATATTAGTGCACATACACAAATATCGGAACTACTATTAACACACAATGGAAGTACTGCAGTAGCAACGGAATACGGTGTTGCATATACAGGTACAATACTTGCAAGTTTTGATGTTGATATCAATGGTGGTAATATGAGATTATTGGCTACACCAGCAAGTACGAATAGCACAACATTTAATGTGTTTAACACACAGTTAAAATAAAATAGCCGCTACAGGGGAGAGTGAACCGTGGCAAACGATAAAAGATTTATAGCCAAAAATGGCTTCGCCAGCTTAGGCGACTCGACAGTTGGATCAACTGTTTTTACACCACAAGCAGATCTTCATATATTAAGTTCAATCGCCGATGCGGCTGCTACTACAGTTAAGATCGGCTCAGAAGGCAGCTGGGGCAATAATGTACCTAGATTAGAACTTGCTGAAAGTAGTGCTGGCGGCACAATGCACTACGGATTTAGTTTGACTGCAGATGGTGCTAGTACAAACAATTTGTTAATCAGAAATCATAATAATAGTACTGCAGGTAATGTAGCAATTTCTGTTGATAGAGTTAATGGTAATGTTGGTATTAATTTGGCATCGTCTGCTAGCGAAGCATTAGATGTTAACGGCGATGTAAGAGTGCGTGGTACTGGTAGTACAATGGCAGGTACCACAGTGGCAAATGCAAGTTTGCTTGTTGGTTCTAGCTCAGTAGGTATTGGTATTGATGATAACGAAATTATAGCTGCTGGCGGCGCATTATACTTGGGAAGTTTGTCAGGACAACCTCCTGCTATATTCCGTGAAGGTACAACTGAATACATGCGCATCAACAATGGCGGTAAAGTTGGTATCGGCACTAATAATCCAAACACAAGATTGTCAGTTGAAGCGTTTGCTGCTACAGGCGGCGACAACACTAGAGTTTTTGAACTAAGAAATCAAAGTGCTACTGCTTATACTGCTGATGCACTAACATCATACAATGCTCACACCAGTTATCCAATTGTAAACGGTGCCACACTAACATATCATGCCAGAGGCGGACAAGCTGGCAACATAATGACACATGCGGCAGGTATAAACAGTGAGCCTGTTGTCTCAGACAGAATTGCTAGACTGGCAACACAAAACACAAGTACTGCACTATATACTAGAACGTATTTTGCATGGGATGGCGCAGGAACAACAGCCGCTGATTCCAATGTTGCCAGTGCTCAATTGTTGGAAACTGTAGCTGCCGCAGGTCAAACAGGCAGTCGTTACGGATTGTATGCAAGTGGTGATGTATTCTACACAGGTACACTAACACTAGGTCAAGCAGACACTGCCAGCGCACACATCAACTCATATGAAAACATGACATTCAACATTGACACTGACAATGATGATGCAGGCACAAGATATTTTGCATGGTACACCAATGGCGGTGCCGGCAGCGGCACAGAGTTGATGAGATTAACAGAAAATGGTAATGTTGGCATTGGTACTGACGCACCAGACACTGCCTTGCACTTGTTTAGCAGTACTGGCGATACAGTCCTTACAATTGAAGCAGACAGTGATAATGACACAGAATGGGACAATCCACAAATTCACTTCTTAACAGATGGTGGATTAAGAACTGCAGCAATTTCTGGTGGTAATGCTACAAATGAAGGATCTCCAAACAACTTCAATGCATTAAACTTACAATCACAAACAATACGTTTCCATACTGGATCAAGTCAAGATTTTGATTTAACGTCTGAAAGGATGCGTATAGATGACTCTGGAAACGTAGCGTTGGTTAACGGTAGCCCAGAATTCCACTTTGGTACTTCAAGTGCAAGTCATTATAACTGGCGAGTAGCTGTACAAGAAGCTGTAGATGCAGGATTTGAAATTGCTAGTGGTACACAAGTTGCTGGTACTGGAACTGGAGCATTAAACGATACTTATACAACCCGCCTTACTATAAAGGCAGACACAGGCAATGTTGGTATCGGTCACACACAACCGTGGTCAAGATTATGGGTTGAAAAAGCCGGTATCGACTTAGAAACTGATTGGAGTTTCGAAGATGCAAGCAGTGTTGCACACTTAACATTAGCTGGTGATAATGCACATGTGCGTTTACATATGGGTACACTAGATGTTACTCCTTATGCAGGATATATTCAAGCTGGTTATGACAATTCCCCTGACAGCGGAACAGGAAATTCTGGCAATGAACCATTACTTTTAAATCCCTTGGGAAGCAGAGTTGGCATTAATACAACAGATCCAGGATCTACTACTACACTGCATGTACATGGTAAAGGTACACAAGATGTTGGCGTAGGTAGATTTACTGCAGAAATTTCCTCCGCTGCATATGGTGCAGGTATCGATATTGTTCCGATCGGAGCAACTAATCATACAAGTCCATTTATTAGATTTTATGATACTCCTACAAATGGTGGGTATAATTCAAGTACAGTCGATGATACTAACTGGGCAATTGGTGCAGATGACACAGGCGTAAGTTCATTTAAATTTGTATATGGTGGTGCTAATGGATCAACTAAAATTCAATCTATTCAAGGTAGTGGTAATGCTGCAACTCCACTAACTCTTACTAGTGATACTAATGTTGGTATTGGCAATACAGCCCCAGAAGGTAAATTACACGTACTAGGCGGAACAACAAGAATGGAAGTTCAAAGTGTTCCTAATGGTGTAGTATCAAGTAATATGAGTTCACTAATCGAAGCAACAGAAGCACAGTTACAAATTATGGCAGTTGATACAGGTAGCTGGGCAAGTAACATAGTTCTTACAAATGTTCCTGCAAGTGGCACAAACAGACATTGGACTATTCACCATGCTCCTGCTACACACCCAACAAATCCTAACGATTTGTGCTTTAGATATCTAGAAACAAATACTGTAGGTCAAATTGGCGGTGATGGTTCTGGCGCTGTCAGCGAAACGAAAATGATTATTACACAAGATGGCAACGTAGGTATTGGTACCAATGTGCCTGGACACAAATTGCATGTAATAGGAGATGAAGCAGTAAGATTGTATAGTGTAACAAACGGTGCTGGTGTACACATTAACTTCAGTGACCATCAATCAGGTTCATATGGTCAAAACGGCACACTGGAATATGTACACAGTGACTCACAAAGTTTTGGCTCAGGCAATGCTTTCAAATTCTTTGGTAGTGAAACTACTATGACACTGCACGTTGCAGGCGACATCAAAGCAACCAGTGATGTAACAGCATATTACTCAGATCCAAGACTCAAAGATTTCCATGGTACTATACCTAATGCACTAGACAAAGTCAACAGTTTAGGCGGATATTATTTCACAGAAAATGCTCGTGCTAAAGAACTTGGATTTACAAATGATAACATGCAAGTTGGTGTAAATGCACAAGAAGTAGAAGCAGTACTACCAGAAGTTGTCACATTAGCAGCAATCGATGATCCTGAAGATTATAAAACTGTAAAGTATGACAAAATGGTTCCACTATTGATTGAAGCTATCAAAGAATTAACAGAACAAAACAAAGAAATGAAACACCGTTTAGATAGATTAGAGAAAGAATTATAATGGCAAATGATAAAAAATTTATAGCCAAAAATGGCTTCTTAACAGCAGACGCCGAAAGCAGTTTTACAAGTAGTACACAAGCTACACCTACTGTAACATTTACTAACACTGGTGGAGGTGGCGGCGGGACGCCAGGTAGTGGAGCAGTTATTGCCAAGTTTGTTGGTAATAGTGATTCTATGGTACTAACAAATACATCAGACGGTGATTACTTTTTTGGCAATAGTCAACAAAACAACGGTATCATCTTTTATGATGGTACTGGTGGTATGGAGTTTTATTATAATGGAGTTGAAAAGTTTACAATTGATAGTAACGGAACTACTTTTGCCACAGGGCATACTACTACCGGCACAACAATTACAGATAGATTAAAAGTTACAGATGATGGTTCATCTAGTCCTACTGTTGTTATTGCAACAGATGACCAAGGTCCTTGGGCACTAGCTATTCACAACGACACTTATAGTACAACTGAAACAATGGGTCATATGTTTTATCAATCAAACACAGGTGAAACATACTACGAGTCTAGAGGCGATGGTGTTTACGAAGATTGGTATTTCAGACAACACAACGGAACAACTGCTAGATATGCAATGACTATTGATAGCGCAGGTGACGTTGGTATTAATACTACTGCTCCTAGAAGTAAGTTGCATGTTATAGGCGCAAGCAGCAGCGGCGAGTGGCGTATCAACGACTACGGTGGCATGCATTTTCATAATCTGTCAGATCCAAACAACGAACGTTATGTTCATGGCAGAAGTGATGGTACGCTTAGTATTGGTTATATTCCTATTGCAAACTTAACTGGAGGTGATCGTGGATATTCCTCCACGGCATATGACCAAATTACAATTCTGTCAGACGGTAAAGTAGGTATTGGCAGCGACACGCCGTTATTCAAATTGGATGTAGCAGGTGATGCAAGAGTTCAAGGAACTTTAAATGTCATGCCAGCAGCAAGTGGTCACACAACATTCCAACTTGGAAGCAGAGATGCTGATCCACTTCCAAGTGGAACTGGCAGTTATGATTTTAAACCTGGTATGCGTGTTTCATCGTTTGAACCTGCGGATGGTGCAATTGATGGTGATTCGACTATACCTCTAGTATGGACCACAACAGATGTGTCAACTAGCAGTCCAGGTTACTTAGCAGCAAGTCAAACATATGCAACGGCATCGTGGAGCGAAACTTTTACTGTTAACTATGTAGGCGGCACACGCTGGTTCGCTAAAATTAAAACAAACGATGCTGAATCTGGCAATGATCCACGTGTTGCTGTTAATGGTGGTACTGAGTATAAGTTAGAGTATGCAGACTCAGCGCCTTCTGATGGTGAAAATGATACTGACAGTTGGCATGTTATTGATATTACAGATGACGTTGTCACAGGTTCAAATACTATTAAGGTATGGCTAGCAGCAGGACAAAAAACATATGTACTGGCAGTTTATGTTTTTCCAAGTACTGGTATTGCATTGCCAAACGAACCGTATGAAACTACACTGTATGCAGACAATGGTATTGTAGTACCAGACACTGGCAAAGTAATGATAGGTAGTACATCGCCAATTGGTGATGCAATTTTAAGCATAACAGCACAAAGTGCTGGACAAGATTATCTAAGAGGAACAAACGCAACAGGTAATAATAACGTAAGCATTGGTAACTTATCTGATGATACTGGTTATATGACTATAGCAGATGAGCTAGGCGCAACAACATTCCTGCACCGTGCAGACAGTCAGCGTACAGATATGATGGGTGCTGTTGGTATTAATACTACATCAAATGCATTTGGTTTACTTCAAGTTAATCAAATCAATAATAATGATGAAAGTGGCATTGGTATTTTAGATAATACAGGTGCTAGAAGTATGCGTTTATGGGTTGATAGTACAGATTCCTATGTTAGTAGTGGCAACGGCGGTGGAGGCGTACTACAGCTAAACGAAGGTGGCGGCCTTGTACTAATTTCCAAAGGATCTACGGCGGATTATACTGCTAACCAAGCAGGAGTTGTTAAAAAGACATTCCAAGTACACGACACATATGACACTGCTGGAACACACTGGTCAGCATATGCTAATTTAGACGGAAACTGGTTAGATGGTACATCAGGTGCTGACAGTCAGCATGGTTGGATATTTGGACATAGCAACCAAGTTCGTGGCGGATTAATATACGATCACCGCAGTACAGAACGTATGGCAATGTGGTCGAGTTATGGTAAAATGGATTTCTTAATTGCAAATGCAGCAGATGGCGACGGTGTTCCTATTGATAGTAATATTGTTGAGGCAATGACTATTATACCAGGCGGTGATGTAGGTATTGGCATAACTGCTCCTACACATAAACTTCATGTCAGAGACTCAGTCAACGAAGTCGCAACGTTTGAAACCTCATTAACTTCAGATATGGCAATACAACTAAAGAATTCTCAAGGTAGTATGTATTTTGGTCTTGATGGTAGTGAAAATTTTGGAATTGGTACAGACTGGGACTTAAACGGGGCTAATGGAAAATTTACAGTAACAAGTACTGGCAGTGTGGGTATTAATAGGGTAAGCCCGGTGTCTACTCTTGATATTAGAGATACTGGAACTTATAATATATTGCAAATGGTAGGCAGTGCAGGCAACTACACAGGTATTAAACTTGCACGTGGCGACGGTACATGGAGTAGTGTATCAAATAATCAATTTGGTTTACTTGTAACTGACTATGGTATGGAAGTAACAAAACTAACAGCACTAGGTGATAACACTACAGGTAGGCTTGCTGCGCCATATATGCAGTTTGAAACTGATACAGCAGATAATGTTGGTATTGGTACAACAGCATTTGACGCAGTTGTCGAAGATAATGGAGTAGCCACATCTAAATTTATTGTTAATTATACTGGACTACTAGGTGATAAGTTTGGAGCATCTAGTAGCAGTGTTGTATGGGGTGCAATGGAGCCAAAGCCTATACGTCCGAGTAGAATTAGATCAACAGCTGGCACCGCCGGCAACTGCTACACAAACTCATTTGGATCTACAAGTAGTAGCGTAGTAGGCGAAGCCGATCTAAGTGCAATTGATGCTGATGCTACATTTACATTTGCTGCTGCATGGGCAGCACTAGAAACACACGGTGCTAGAATGCCAACACTCAGTGAAATTATGGCAGGTGTTGGACAAGGTTCTGGACAGGGATATGACGACGATTATCTATGGACCCAAACATTTGCTGGCCCACACCATGTATGGGTTGTTCGTGGCGCTTACAGTAGTACTACATCTGCTAACCACGCTGCCAAGATTGTTGATATTACAGATCCTCTTGAAGTATATCGTACACGTGGTTTCTTTGACGCAAGTCACAAAAACATGAGTGTACACTATGATAACAACGAAAGTATTACTACTAACGAACTCATGGCACGTGGCGATGTTACAGCATACTATTCAGATGAACGTTTGAAAGACTTCCAAGGCACTATACCAGATGCACTAGCAAAAGTCAATCGTATAAATGGGTATTTATTTACAGAAAATGAACTAGCAAAACAGTTAGGATACAACAACGACCGTATACAAGCAGGTGTTAGTGCACAAGAAGTAGAAGCAGTACTACCAGAAGTTGTAAAAGAAGCACCTATTAACGAAGATAAAGGCACTGATTACAAAACTGTACAGTACGATAGACTAGTACCTCTACTAATCGAAGCAGTAAAAGAACTGTCAGCTAAAGTAGATTTACAGCAACAAGAGATTGATAGATTAAAAGGTTTATAATCACATAAATACGTATAAGCAGAGTGATAGGATATACGTATGGCTTTAAGTAAAGGTTTTGAGATTGCCACATTAGGCAGTGGACTAGATGTAGATCAGTCAAATGGTGATGTTCTTACAATTGATGCAGATACAGATGTAATTGCTGAAGGTAGTACTAATTTATATTTTACTGAAGAGAGAGTTGACGATAGGGTTGCAGCATTATTAGTTGCTGGCACTAACGTTGGACTTACATATGATGACGTAGCAAATACACTAACAATAGCACTTAATGTTACAGGCGGTCTTGATTTATCTAGCAACAACACAAATGATTTATCAGAAGGGTCAGACAACAGCGTAGGTGAAAGTGCACCAGGCGCAGGTGACGGAACGAATAACCTTTATTATACTGATGCACGTGTTCAAACTTATCTAAGCGGCGGATCAGCTACAACTATCACAACAACTGGTAATGTTATTGTAGGCGGTAACCTACAAGTAGACGGAACAACCACTACTATCAATAGTACTGAACTAGCTGTAGATGACATTAATATTACTATAGCTAGTGGTGCTGCTGATGCTACTGCAGCCAACGGCGCAGGCATTACAGTTGATGGTGCTAACGCTACTATATTATATGATGGCACAAATGATGAATGGGACTTTAACAAAGTTATTACAGCACCGGGTGTTATAGACACTACTCTTGGTGCAGCTGGTAACATGATGATTGTTGGTGCTGACGACAGACTAGATGACACCAGTTTATTATTTGTTGATACAATAAACGGTAGAATAGGTATTAATGTTACTGATCCTGCAGTACTGTTGGAAGTTGGCGGGCTATCTTCAGGAAAAGTAGAAGCAAGATTCACTCAAAATAGTTCAGGAGCAGATGGTCCTAATCATACTTTTTATAGGTCACGTGGTAACAGAGGCACACCAACTGCAGTTGCGGCAAACGATGAAATTTTTAAAATACAAGGTCTAGCTCGTGGTGCTATTGGATATGTTGACAGTGTGTCTTTAAATGCAATTGCAACTGATACTGTAGGCAATTCATCTTTTGATATTCAAACTAGAGTTTCAAATACACTTGCAAGTAGACTTAAAGTATTGGGAACGGGTGCCACACAATTTAATGGTGCGTTTACATTTCCAACAACTGACGGAACAGCAGATCAAGTATTAAAAACAGATGGAAGTGGTGCAGTATCTTGGGCAACACTGTCTAGTACAATTGACTGGAATGTGTCAAGTAATTATGCATTTCAAACTATAACAGATGGTGCTACAAATGCAGCCGCAGGATCAAACAACGACACATTTAAAATACGTGCTGCTGACCAAATTGAAGTTGCTGTCGCTAGTAATGATGTAACACATGGCGATAATGTATTAATAGGACACGCAGACAGTGGCGTAACAGCACAAAGTTATGGTGGTAATACTGCAATTCCAGTTATTACAGTAGATGCACAAGGACACGTAACCGCCGCAAGTACACAAAGTATTAGTACAACATTTACTATTAGTGATAGTTCAACAACACAAGATATTAACAATGGTGATACGCTATTGTTTGACAGTGGCACAGATATTTTAGTTGAAGTTAGTGCAACAGATCAAGTAACAGTATCGCACAATGTTACTGGTGCAAACTCTACTGTGAGTGTTGCTGCCAATACATTTGTAGACGAAATTACAGTTACAGCACAAGGTCATGTTACTACACTAGGTACAGGCACAGTTAACTTTAATGTTGCTGACAACTATGCATTTAAAACATTTACAGATGGATCTAATAATGCAGTGGCAGATAGTAATACAGACACATTTACATTTGCTAAAACAGATCAAATTGAAGTTACAGTTGATGCTACAACCGACAAATTAACAATTGGACACGCAGATAGCGGAGTAAGTGC
>Ga0181592_10001026_pt1 | contig 22319 bp, 7 predicted proteins | sample 071ome_20_FD_133755 | JGI IMG/M metagenome (GOLD analysis project Ga0181592, IMG submission 133755) | Coastal salt marsh microbial communities from the Groves Creek Marsh, Skidaway Island, Georgia - 071412BT metaG (megahit assembly) | ecosystem: Environmental > Aquatic > Marine > Intertidal zone...
AAAATCTGTCGCTCTCCTCGCTTATGTAGATGCGAGAACGGTCTGTGCCAAACTTGACCAAATCTGTGGTATCGAAAATTGGAAAGTCGAATACACACCACTTGGCGATGATGGTTCTGTTCTTTGCCACCTCTCAATTAACATTGAGGGTTCAGGATGGGTGACAAAGACCGACATTGGTAGCCCATCAAATGTAGAACCCACAAAGGGTGCTGTGTCTGACGCAATCAAACGAGCAAGTGTCGTTTGGGGACTTGGTCGCCATCTCTATGATCTCCCCGATGTTTGGGTCAAGCCAATCGCGGTCAAGAAGAACGAACGGGCTGTCTATGTGAAAGGATTGTACGCGAACCCACCGACAATCGCCTCTCTCCAACCTCTCACAGACGATCAAGAACTTCTTCGCTTTGAGAACGCCATCCGCAAGGAGTTTGGGATCTCTCTTGTAGAAGCGGGAGAGAAAGCGAAAGAGATGGGAATGACACTTGATGATCGAAAAGGTCGAGTAGAGTTCTATCAGGCTCTCCGTTCAGCCTAATTCCATATTTCAGAATGTGGAATATGAGCCTCCTTGTCTGACAAGGAGGTTCTTTTGTTTTTGGGTATTCTCTCTATATAGAAATGGTTATTGAATTCGAAACGAGAGTATCCAATGAAAGATCAATTGTTTATCGCAGGGTTATCAGGACAGAAACTTGACCTAGACAGAATCAAGAAGAAATTACAAAGCAAGGCAAAGTTGGAGAACAAACCCAACGAAAAGCCCTACCCTGTGCTTTGGACAAGTACAATTGAGGGTGGTAGCACCGATTGGATGAATTGGTGTAGTCACGAAATGCCACATTGGTTGGGTGATCAAGGAGTGATCCTAGAGGTGAGCCGTTCCGCAAAGATATACAAGATTGATAGCAACGAGGATTGGGAAGCTCTTTGTCGTCAATATGGGCAAGATGCACATAAATCCTTCGCAGGTCTATATTGCAACATAGATTGGGTGGCAGTTCAAAGAGATGGGTACGATGGGGTGTGGCATGGGAAAGGTCGTTATGCACCTATGTGGGATGTTGAGAGTACCGCTTGGTTAAATCCGAAAGTTCTGACTATCAAACAAGTCGTTGATATCAACAAAGGGTGTCAATACGATTGGGATTCAGATGAACCTGATGGTGGGTACAGACCTCCCTCTATCATTATGGCGAGAATGATTAAGAACATTTCAGATAGGTACTTAAATGGCTGAGAAAAAGAACATTCCGACCAATGATAAACTTTGGGCGAAAGTCATTCAATTAGCGAAAGGCGAGTTGAAAGAACTTTCTCACAATGGGAAAACCGTACAAAGTCCAAACGAGGGGAAAGGCTTTACCAAGTATCCTAGTGCGTATGCAAATGGATGGGCGGCAAAGGTCTATAAAGATATGGGAGGCAAGTGGAAGAAAGAGAGCTCCGATTACAAGTTTCCTCGAAAGTTCGACAAAGCCCATTGTGAATCTAAGACTTGCGATGAGATGGGTTTCTCTGAGAGAGCCTCTTGTGCGCCATATAAGAAATGCCCCTCTCCAAAGAAAGTCGCCTCTATCTATTTGGCGAGCCGACCAATTCCTCTCGATATGAAGAAATTACGAAAGGCAATCAATTCGATTGAGATGAATCTCAGATATTCTCTCCAAATGATTAGTGGCGGGGCAATAGGAATGACACAGACATTCCGACAGGTTCTACCCAAAGCCCAAACGGTTCTTGCTGAAACGGATTTCGATATTGTTCGTATGGGAGGTCAAGAGGAAACGGTAACGGTAATGCTCATCTCCGACAAAAGAAACAAGTTCAACCAAAGGGCAAGTGTTCCAAAAGTATTACCAAAGGCAGGTTGGAACAATCAATACCGAACCATCATCTTGTATCTTGATTCAGACTTGACCGTAGATCAGGTCGTAAGTAGATCAAAGGGGAAATACCTCAAAGAAGAAATCCGAGATCAAATACTACACGAATTGACACATGGAATGGAACACACCTATGGTCGAACAATAGGAATGGAGTACGACCACTACATCAATGATCCATACGAAATTAGAGCCTCCCTCCAAGTCATTATTGATCAATTGTTTAGGTTAGATCCACAGCAAGTTCAAGCGGTGGCTGAGAATATGCCTTTTGAGTTTGTTCTCAACATGAGCAAAGAGTACCAAGATATAAAAGATCAACTAACAGAGGACAACAAACTCAAATTGATGGGAGATGTCTATCAAGCCTTGACCGAGAGAGGGATGAAAATCCGAAGAAGATTCGCAAAAGGGAAAGCCAAGAAAGATGTCGGAAAAGGAGGACTAGACGAATGGTTCTCAGGACATGGACAGGGCAAGGACAAGAACAAAGGTGAGGCAACTTGGGGTGATTGGGTGGCGATCTCTCCCGTCAAGCGAACCATCACCAAAGAGGATGGCACAAAGAAAACCTATGAGGCTGGTGACATCATTGGTCCTTGTGGTTCATTGACAGATGATCCCAATTGGAAAGACCTGACACAAGGCGGCAAATCTCCTCTCAAATGTATGGCACGACCGAAAGCCCACAAGATGAAGAAAGAAGAACGAGCTGAACTTGCAAAGAACAAAATGAAAGCAGAGAAGGGCAACAACACACAGAAGCCCACGATGACACCCACATTCAAAAAAGAAAAGAAAAAGGAGAAAAAGGCTATGAAAAAGAAAGCAGGTGCATTTGACATCATAGAAAGAATGATAATGAAAGGGGAATACTCAAAAAAAATAACACCAAAAACTCCCCTTGCAATCCCCAAACTTATGAGAGCCGCAGAGCCTTTTATCAAAGATGGGATCATTACGGATCTTTATCAAAGTGATGATTATGCGTCTGTCCATATTAGATTGGATCGCAGAGAGGCAGAGAGATACCGAAGACAAAATATGCTACCCGATCTTCGTAGGATAGCCTCTCAAAGTGTAAAGCAAGACAAACCAAATGCTCAAAGAGTTGCATACCAATACTTGCAAGCGGGAAAGAAAGATTTCCGTATCCATCACAAGTCATACACAAGTGCGATGCAAGAGGCGTATTATTTTGCGGAAAAGAATGGCTACCAAGTGGATGAGGAGGACATTTTCCAACAGGTCACAACAGGTAGAGGTAAACCAAGCGTAGGAGAAACTCGCAAACATTCCTTGTTGCTGACAAAAAATGGGAAGCCTCAAAGAAAAGCCCTCCAAGTGCAAGTGTATGGCATGGATAGTGGTACATACGAACTCAATGTCTATATTCTGTGAGAGATGGAGATGGTACTTTCAACACAAAGAATTGTTGATCGTTATATGGCGAGATTTGCGGGGCAGGAGATAATCCACAAGGAGGAGATCGACCAGCTCCACAAAGATCTCTTGACCTATGTGTCGAACATAAAGAAGAAAACAATTACGCACAACAACATAAACACCTATCTTGAATCTCTCGTTGAGTTTCGAGCGAAATACAACAATCTTGGTTTGGCGATTGATAATGTGGTTGAAAGTGTATTCAAGAAAATAAATAGCGAAGAAACGACACGAGATAGCATCAACAACTTGAGAACTTTGCAGAGAATATATAACTCCCGTTCTCTCATTGATGATTTCGCTCAAAAGATTATGGAGTTTCCCCCTCTCAATAGGTATTCCGCACCTACCGAACAACAGATGATCGAGAGATTGTTGGCAAAGGGATATCCCCTTGATCAAGTTGAGAACTATGTGGCTACCAATGGTGTTCCCTCTCAAGAGAGTCTTGACAAGATGGCGATGGACGAGTGGTTAGCTGGTGTGGGTAAGAAATGGGCTGGTGCTATTGAGAGATTGTCTCGTAAGGTCAAAGAGTTCTTGAATAACTTGGTTGCTTTCTTGGACTATTTGGGAGAACCCTTAATCGCCCCAAAGAACACAGATGAGATCACACAACTTGAGGGCTTGTCGGTCATTATGACGGACTTTGGTGATGATCCTGAGATGGTACAACACTTGGATTCGTTCAAACAAGCCTTGAAGATTTTTAAGACCAATGCGAAGAAACGCTACCCTCTCCTCTTGAAAGTGATTCGACCTATCAGAGCCTATTGGGGAACAAACATCCCCTCTCATCTAGGGAACGGCGTTGGCGGTTTTTATCAAATATCTGATGCAAAGATTTCATTGACACCACTTGGACTTCAAAAAAACCCAAGAGAAATCGCACATATCCTCGCACATGAGATGGGGCACCACATTTGGAAAATGGTTCTCAAAAAAGATCAACAAAAGTTTTGGTCTGAGGCAATTTTTGAGGATCACAAAGAGAAGCTCAGTGTCGCAAAACTACTCGACATTATGCAATCAAAGAGAATCATCCATCTCCAATCGGACAAGTGGAAAGAGATAGACACCATTCTCTATATCCAATTGCAGACACTTATCTTTTCAATGCCCAATCCCCCTTTATCAATGGGTGACCTAGAGAAAATGTTGGAGAAAGGGCAGACTTATTTGAGAGTACCAAAGAACCCCATTACAGGATACGCGGGTATGGACGCAGAGGAGGCTTTCTGTGAGGCTCTCGGAATGTTCGTTGCGTATGGAACGACCGTTCTGATGCCCCTTGTAATGAAATGGCTCGGTACGATATTGAACATTAACAAAATGGCAAGCGAGGACAATATGAAACCATCTAGCACACGCGTAGCATACGCCTACCTTGAAAAACAAGCCCAATTAGAACGAGAGGCAGGTCTGAAAGACATTTGGCAAGATTGGATTCAAACACCCTTTGAATCTATTCTCCGAAATGCACCTAAGTTCAAGAAAGAAGCTGTCGATGAGGTCTTTGATGACATCGTTCGAGATGTAGCCCCCCTTGTTTCTATTGAGATTCAGAAACAAATCGTTGAAAAACTATTTCTTGAGTTTGAGAAGGGAATGTTTGCTGGTGCCATTGATGGCACAAAGGGTAGTATTCCAAAAGTGAAGAACCACAAATTAATCTTTCCCAAATACCGAAAGGGAATGAAAGACATTGATTGGTACAACGAGGGATACACTCTTGCGTATTCAACACCGAGTTTCTTCAAGGGTAGTGGGAAAATCGACAGAAAGGTTCGCAATAAAGTAATGCACGGAATCTTGATGCAAGAGGAAGATGATATTGCGGAAAATGTGATTGGCGATAAAATGACCGAATTTTGGAATAATATCAATCCAATTGAGGTCGCCAAAACCATTTGGAAAATGGTGAAAGAACATGGTTGGAAAGTTGGAGCGGCACTCGCTCTCGTACAAATCATAGAAACAGCGGTTATCCCTGCCGTTGTGGTTAGTGTAGGTTTTCCTGAGCTGGCTGTCATTTCTTCCCAATTGCCCATCACAGAAATCGCCATTCCTATTATGGCAAAGATGATGAACATCCAAGTGGGAGAGCCTGACATCCCAACGGTCAATCTTGATTCCTACATTGAAGATCAAGGTTCTATTCGATTCGCGGCTGTTTCTTTCAATACCTTTGAGAGAACCATTGATGTTCTCTCAAAGAAAATGAAAACGAGAGCAAAGACATACGAACAAGATATGAATCGTGCGACCGCTGGAAACGAGTTCTATGCTGAACTTGGAAGAAATAAAATCTCCTATGATCCTGTCGTCCGAGTCTTGACCATCAATGACAAGTCTTTCAGTGATATCGACACAAAAGAATTGTTGCCAACTCTTGTAAAGAACATCAAGAAATAAATAACCTTTCTATATTCTTTTTATCTTTGAAAAAACCTCATTGATGGAGAATATAGAATGGCTACTGCAATTATTCGATCTACAAGAAATGGTGACGCAACAACGAACATTGATGGTGCATCCCGAAATGACCTAATCATAGGTGACAATGTCACCGTACAATATGTCGGAACAGGAGCTTCAACCTATTCTTGGAGTATTGTTTATGCACCTGAGGGTTCAACAGCAACCTTTACGGGAGTTTCGACTAATCCGAGTCCGGGTGTGTTTCAAGTAGATAAAGAGGGATCGTACCTTATTCGTTTGGTTGTCAATGCGGGAATCGCTGGAGAGGACACACAATATCTTCGCCTCCGAGCCTTGACCGAGTTTGGTTCTCTCCATTTGGTAGCCGCTGGAGAAAGACGAGATGCGACTGCCGTTATCCCTGTGGATATCAATCCTGTTGGATGGGCAGACGACCAAAACCGAAATCTCCAAACGCTCCTTGAGTTCGTCAAGCCTCTCGTAAGTTCAGGGCGAGTGATCTATGTAGATGCCAATGATGGAACAGAGAACTACGCTGACTACTCAACGATTCAAGAAGCCATTGATTTTGCGAAAATTCAATCTCCTGCGCCATCTGAGAGCAATCCTTATGTGATTCTTGTCCGAGCTGGTTTGTACGAAGAAGATATTGTCTTTGAACCATTCATCAATGTTGTTGGTTGGAGTGGTAGCCAAGCGGAAGATGAGAAAATCGTTCTTATTCGTCCTCATAGTGTTGTGGGATTCCATACACATCTCACAAATGTGACAGACAAGGTGAGCCTTATCAACTTGCATTTCGAGGGAACAATCCATTCGACTTTCTATGCGTTATTCAGAAAGGAAGACATCGGAACATTAGGACTTCATTTCTGTACTCTCACCTCTGAGGTGGCTGCCGTTGGACAATCTGCCACTCTCGAACATCAAGAAGGCGATTTGATTCTTGAACACACAAAGGTTGTTGCCAATGATGGTGGTGACGACTTGAACTTTGCATATCGACAAGTTGGACAAGACACTCGTTTGTTTGCAAAAGATTGTGTCTTTCACGGACCATCTTGCTTGGATATCAACTTAGATCGTCACGAGGCACAAGGTGTTGTGGCGAACTTTCTTCGATGTGAAATCACCTCAACGGGTGGTGTGAATTCCTTTGCTGTTCGTACAGGGGGTGTTTGCTATTTCGATCATTGTTTGATCGCTACCAACACAGGGAAAGCGTACGCTGTCAATCCGAATCCTCCAACAGGAAACACAATCGCTGGCGATATCGTTCAACAAATCCGTTGGTCTTTCATTGATGGTGACATTGAGTGGAACATTGACGAAACATTGGGTGCGAACGAGCTCCGATTGGGTTCTGTTGAATATGGTTCTTTCATTCAAACGGGAACAATGGCACATCCTCCCTATGATGTGGTTCGTACCGCATTGATTAAGGGAGATACTTTATTCTATGACAACACCATCACAGCAATTGCCGCTCACAATGTCCAAGATGCCATTGATCTTGTTTATGGTATTGCTAGTACAGCCGTTCAAAGTGCAAGTAATGTCGGAACAGGTTTGGGTGTTTTCAAACAAAAGTCAGGAACAGACTTGGAGTTCAAGTCTTTACTCGCTGGAACAGACATCTCAATCACCGCTGTTGGAGATGACCTAGAGATTGCCTATACGGGATTGACATCGGGAGTCACACAAATCGGAGAGGATGATACCTTTGTGACCGTTGTAGATAACGGAACCACAAATGGTACGGTCACATTCACAATTGAGGGTACAGATGTTTGGCGAGTCGATGGGAATGGCGACCTCATTCCTATGGTTGATGATACCTACAATATTGGACAAGCGACTCTCAATGTTGCGAACATTTTCAATACAGGATTGACTTTCAACACCAACAACTCTCTTACGGGAGCAGAGGGTGTTCTGACTTGGAATGGGTCGGATGGTACTCTTGATCTTGGTTTGAAAGGTGGAAATGTCACTCTCCAAATCGGACAAGAAACGGTATTCAGAGCAAAGAATACCACAACCACAAATATGTCCGATGGGGATGTGGTCTATATTACGGGTTCAGATGGCACAAATGTAGAAATCGGATTCGCCAATGCAGGGAACGCAACCGCCGATAAAACCATTGGGATTGTGACCGAACCAATCAATATCAGCAACAAAGGATTCGTCACCACACAAGGACTTGTTCGAGGCTTGAACCTTGACCCCGCTGTCTATTCAGATGGAGATACCGTCTATCTCAGCACAACAGATGGGGGCTACACAAACATCGCACCGACCTTTCCAAATAAGAAAGTTGAGATTGGGTATGTCGTAAATGCTCACGCAACACAAGGGGAGCTCTTTGTTCATGTCAAAGATATTCATCTTGAAAATTGGGAGGAGGATGCAACAGGTAATTTCTTGCCTCTCCTTGATAGCACATACAACATTGGTAGTTCAGGCTATACCGTATCGAACATTTTCACAAATGAAATCACAACAGCCAAAGTTGATTCAGACGCAACCACCGACCTCACTCTCGCAGCGGGAGGTACAGATTGGTGGGCGATAGATAGCACCTCAGGTCATTTTATCCCACAAGGAACAAGTGGCACACAAGATATCGGAGATGCGACACACCGAGTACAGAGTATCTATGTAGATGCTGTTTCTTCCGTTCATTTTGTCTATGACGATGGTGCAGGAAACACCAACAATGGAGGCAATCCATACGATTGGTCTTTGAATGTTGATGTGACAGATCCAGCCAGCCCTACTCTCAAGTTCAATGGACAAACATTGGGAGCTCAGAATCTTTCAGACCTCAACAATGACCTTGTTATTGATTGGACAGACATCAACAACACTCCCACAACAATCGCGGGATATGGCATTACGGATTCCCCTGATTCTCTCCTAGATTTGGGAATCGTTGATGGAACAAATGGACAAGTTCTCACCACAGATGGGGCAGGTGCTTTCACATTTCAAGATGCCTCAGGTGGAATTGCTTACACAGATCTTTCTGTCATCGAAAACGCCGCTAGTGGTATCGGAACCTTGTCTTACGATAATGCAGGAGTATTCACATACACACCTCCCGATAGAACAGAGATTGTGATGAATGACACCAAAGTCTATATTGACGATGATAATAGTGGTGCTCTCACAGATGGTCGGATTTATTTCCATAATAATGGTCAAGAGACTTGGCACATAACAAAGGAGGGGAATCTTATCAATGCAATTGACAATGCAAATCTTGGTAGCAACACCACGCCTCTTGGATCGGTTCATTCATATAGACATAATGTTCATTTTGATTCAAACAACAATCCAAGTCAAGATGGTATCTACTTTGAGGATAGTGTCACATCCAATTCCTACTTTGTTCTTAAAATGAACCAAACAACCAAGAGATTACAATTTGGAAGCAGCACATTGGCATACACCTCAGAGCTCGGTACAGGAGGGGGTGGTGGTGACACCATTGAGGACACAACCAATACAGCACCAGCTCGAATGGTCGCAGAGAGTAGTGCTACGGCAGGGGATGAATATATCGCCTTGACAGGACACATTATTCCTATAACCACCGAAACCTATGACTTAGGTTCTACAAATGAAAGGTTCAGAGACCTCTATCTTCAAGGGAACACAATCTATTTGGGCAACACACAAATCGGAAACGATGCCGATGGAGATTTCACCATTGATACAGCGAAAGTTGCCAAAGAGTTGTTGGCTACCGATCCTATTGTCGGAGCTTCTATTGCAAGAGAGAATCTCCTTGATCCTTTCAACATAGATTTCTCTACGCTAGATAGCACAGGAACAACTGTTGATTTTAGTGGTTCAACGGCTGTTCAAGTAGAAGGTACTTTTGTTTCCGATTTGCAAGTGAGTATTATTGATGTTCCCGATAAAGTCTATAAAAAGGATGATCCAAATCGAACTTTCACAGAGGTAGGTTCGTTTGGTACTCCTGATTACGACAGAAAAGGCTTAGAGTTCACACTTACTTTCAATGCTTGGGACACCAATTTAGGGACAGCTCCTGCAAATGTAATGATTTCTGTTGTTGATATATACAATGATCACCTTGCCGTTGTGGGTGACTTCTCGAATGTAGAAATGATACTTTCTTTTGATTTAGATCCAAATATTGTTGCAAATGGAGGAACCCAAACTTTCAACACTATCGCAAAAGCCCCTGTTATCTTTGATTCGTTTAGTGGTGAAACGGGTTATCCTGAAAGATTTTACTTTGATAACTATGTAAAAATAGGAAAAATGTCTAGAAAATGTATGGTTTTTGTGGGGTTCAATAGCACAGGACTACTTTACGATAACAATGCAAAATTTCGGATAGATGTGGGTATTCCTACAAATGGTGAGGTGTTGGAGTTTAAGTATCCTTACAACGAACAAGTCTATGTCTATAAAATAGACTACCGTAATGATGGGAGTCCAAATGATACTACATTCACACTAACCTCATCAGCAGCAACAGAAACAACACCTTTGATAGAAACCTATGATGCTGTCTTTGATTTCACAGGGATGACCGCCACTCAAATATTTGATGCGACGCTTGATCTGCTTAATACTGCTACGAACACAACAAATGGTCTTGCAGAGTTGGACAACTCTGTGGATATACAACCAAATGGTGTTCTTCTCATAGATGATTCATCTACTACACCAAGAAGATTTACTGTATATGTGCAAACACCTCCACCTTTCGGACCAACTTCAATCACAATAGTTTCTACTCCATCGGGTTGGTTGTTTTCCGAGAGTGAATTTAGTGGTGATCCTCCTGCAAGCCAAATAACGGGACAAGGCGCGTCTCTTGTCGTTGAGCTTGCACCTGATGAACCTCTTGAAAGAGAAACTCTTTTTGAAAAAAACATCAGAACCCCACAAATAGCGACAAACCGAATATCTCTCCGAGCAGAATTGGAGGAGTCTGGTTCCCCCCATAATGTGAATAACGCAACCATAGAGTTCCAAACCATCGGTAGATCCGCTACAAGGCTCGGTGTTTCTGTGATAGATTTCACACCTAATGTAAATGGCAACTATGGTTGGACAGGAAGCGATCAAGATAATTTGGAAATAATCCGAAAAACAAGAAACTTCGGCGTGCTAACGGCGGGCATAAACAGCAATATCGGTCGGTATTCAACTTTTGAGTTTGTTGGGTTCTCAACGGACGGAATTGGAATAGGGGCGAGCCGATCACTCAATGAGGGAGAGTTACATGTCAATTTTGCAACAGACTTTCAAGGGCTATTTGGAGCCGTACCCAAGTTTGGGTATGTGAGTTCAGGTGCCGCTTTGGTTTCAGCCGCGACTTCATTTCATGGAAACGAAAATGTCGTAGAATATGTTGATGGAGATGTTCTATTAACACCAATGGTCGGAAACAAGGTAGTTCATTTAGGATTGGGTGGTTCTCAGCAAATCCTTGACTTTAACGAACAAATCTATGTTGAAGCACACCAAAACGATTTTCGCATTGGAACCACTCCTAGTGTGACTGCCACAACGAGTGGAAATACAGGCACTTATACATTCACAAAGGATACTCCAAATGAGGAGTTATTCTCTGTTAGAGGGGATGCTCGGCGTGTGACAATCAATCCTTTTGTTACAAGAGAATTAAACCAAGAAGTTAGTGGTTCAGGGGCGAAATTCCGAAATCTTGAAAGAGCTGCTGTTTTTAGTAATGGTGGGCTTTTAACCGTTCGAGAGCCATTAGGCACAACTAATGATAACAATACTAGAGTTCTTGGTACAATCGCTAGTTTCGATAGGGAGTTTGACGCGGGTTCTCTCACATTGACCGATAATTGGTATATACAACAAAACTACAATATCAATCTTGTTGAAACCGATGCAAATGGTGTAAAGAGTCTTAATAGTGCAACCAATATCTTGGCGACAAATAACTCTTTGGTGACCTTTAGAGCTCAACCAACAAATTTAAACTTGACAGAAACCATCTCCAATAGCGAGTATCGTGGGGAATATTCCTATACGGTTCTTGACACAACAGGTGATGGGGTGACTTTCACTCAACGCAAAATCTTGACAGGAAACAAGAAGAAACACCTTATGTATAGTGGTTTGCAACTTGGCGTAGTGGCAGACCAAGTGATCAATGGAGAGTACGAAACGACCATAACAGACTATGGTATGATGGGGAGTGATGCGGATTACAATCCTATTGTGTTGAAGCGAGCAGGTTGGGTTCAAGTAGGCTTGAGTAGAAACGACAACACACCTAATGGCTATGAGATACTCCCCGCACGAAATGGGGTATATGTCAATCTTGGAAACACCACAAATACCATTTCTGTTCATCTGAACCCTGCACTCACCGCTGCAGGTCATAAGTACCATTGGGATATGGGTGACAATTTCACAATATATAATGAAAATGCCCAAACATTAACGGTAACCTTTACAGATGCTGGTGGAGATCCCTCTATTCCTGTGGTTCAACCTTTCCTCCAAGCGACAAGTGGGCAATTAGGTAATTTTGTAAACTCCATTAGTATTCCAACAAGTCGCTTTGCTGTGTTTATGCTGACAAGACCAAGAGATCCTCTACTAGGCGATTATGAGCTGTTTCAAGTTGTTGTTAAATAAGAGGTGATACAATGCTTTTCCTACCCAATAATACAACATCTACATATGGGTATGGTGGATATGGATTTACATCTTATGGTGCGATTGGAATTGGTCCAACCTTTGCCATTGTGGGAGGCTATGGAGGTAGTCCGACCACCTATGGCTATGGGGGTTGGACAATTATGCCTCGCCCTCCCATCAATGTTGATGGGGGGTACGGGGGCTTAGAGTATGGTCTAGGTGCGTATGGTTCAAAGGAACATCTGCCACCTCAAGTGAGCTCTGCGACAAGCCTTGATGGAAACCACATCAAGGTTTTCTTTAATGAACCTCTCTTGATAGATTCTGACCTCTCCGATCCGACCAACTACACAATCACACCCACATTGGGTGCAAATGTGACCGTTCTCTCTGTTGAGATCATTGAGGATGATGAAACGACCTACGAGAATGACATCACACATACAGGCTCAAGTGCTGTCATTCTCACACATTCAGGAACGACATTGGGTGGCACATACGAGGTGGCTGTTCAAGGTGTCAAAGACATCTCCCACAATGAGATAGATTCTGAGTCGCCCACATCAAAAGCACTCTTTCTAGCACTTGGAACGGAAACGACCATTACGGGAATCTCAAATGATGGAGATTTCATTCTGACTTTCTCCGAATCAATGGCAGAGGGAACAGAGGATTTCTCCAACTATGGGATAGAAAGTTCGTATCCTGTGACACCCATAGAAAAAAGCATCTCTCAAACAACGCCAAATTCTGTCCGATTGGAATACACAGGAATCACCACGACCGATTACAACATCCAATTGGGAGAAACCTCCGCTATCACCATCGAGAGTGATTATGTTGTCAATGGCACAGTGGAGAGAATACAAGGAAATCTTTGGGTATCGAAAGAACAGAACGATTCCTTTGACATTCATTGGTCGGACACCAATTCCCCCTTGAAGATTCTCCCCAATTCTTCTTTTACGGCAAGTGTTTCTTTCGATTTCTCTAGGGCTCACATTCGTCCTTATTATCTGACACAACCCATCGGAGAGATTTTTGTGTCCGATGGTGCGATTGAGATCGCTTTGATTCTCAGACAAACAAGTGGTCAAGATGTCATTGAGTTCTCAAGTGGAGGCACAGCGGTAATAATTCCTACCACTTGGAGTCAAAACCGTACAGATATTTTGCTGGTTCGGAACGACCTCTATGATTTCTATGCCTTGATTATCAATGGGGTTTGTGTCCTCTCTGTTCCTGTTGGTTCTGTCACAGGAGCGGACATACATGGGGTTGGTATCACAATGGTACTCAATCCCTATTATCGCATACTCCAATTCCCTATCTTTGACCTTGATTTTACAGCAAGTCAAACGATATACACCACATCGGGAAATTTCATCAACAACTCTATTCTGACAATCAGAGGTGCGAGCTCTCATCTCCAAGAGATTCTCTTAACGGAACACGGACCATTGACAAAGGATTGGGGAGATAGCACTCCCGCGACCAAACAAGATGTCGTTGTTCGAGTCAATGGGGTTTCGGTCGAGATTGGTTCTGTCAATCCATACGAGGGTGCGATTATGCCTCTCATTCCGATTCCCTTGATGCCCATTGGAATGATTGATGTTGAGCTGGACTACCAATGGCACAACAACCCAATGATGACATTCGCTGGGCTCAACACAGAGGGCTTGACTCTCAACAAATGGGATAGGGCGAATCATCTCCACAATACAATAACGAATCACGAAGAAATCGGTGTGGCACACATTGGTCGATTCCCCTTTGGGTTGGTACTCCCCTCGTTAGACACAAGACCTGCACCTAGATTGGTTTCGCATAGATACATCGGATACGAACGAGATTACTCTGCGGTTTTGAACTCTCCGACAACTATGAGGCTCAACCAAGATCCACATAGGGTTGCCATTCCTGAACTTTCGGAACGAATCACAGGGGAGAGAACATCTTTTGATGGAACGGAATCTCCTCTCGACACTTGGAATCTATTTGGCACGATATCGGAAGATGTCATTGGAGATGGCACATACAGAATGTCAGGTGGCGGCTTGATTTACCAAGATGTTGAGTATGTCTTTCCAAAGAGCTCGGTCGTTGCCGCTCGTTTCCAAGTAGAAGAATATGAACTGTTTGGTGTCTTTACGGGGGTGGGCTTTGGTGTCAAGACTCTCAATGAACTTTATATGGTTGGTTTGCTAGAGATTAACTCTGTGAAACATCTCGGTGTTTTACAAAACCTTGATGAACCAAATGAACTTTCTTCTTGGAATCTTGGATTAGAATACTCAGTAGAGCTGTTGGCACAAGATAAATTTTCGATTCCAACCAGCGATTATCCTGTTCTCCCCTCTGCATCTCAAGTGCGATTCCAAGTCATTGGCGGCACACAAGAGGGTGTCTATGAGGTCATTGAGGCAATCAACCAAACAGATGGCACAACAACGGTGACGGTGTCGCCACCTTTCCCTGCCGATAAAGGACTCTTTGGGAACAGTCCTGTTCGGATTTATTTTGAACATCTCTTTGATCAGAACCAAACCTATCGCCTTGTAGCGAACAGCGACACAAAAGAAATCCAAGTGTATCTTGGAGGTGCGATTTCAGGGCTTGCGATCTCAACGACCAGCGAGGCACGACCTGTCCGTAGCGATGAGAACTTTGGCTTTGACGAGGGAATCTTTTGGGGTGTTCTAGGAGATCAATTCGCCACATTGAGAATGTCTCTTTTCCAATATGGTACGACACCGAAATATGCCCTCCAACATTCAAGAGGTATTGTTGTTGCTGAGCATTTCGCTGAGTTGCCGAGTGATTGGTTCGTCTTGGGTGATTATGGGATGCCCTCCATTCAAACGGACGAGATGAATCTCAAAACTTGGGATGGATACACATACAATCGAGTTGAACCTTTCTTCAATATTGAGTTGTTGTCCGACACCGATTTCTTTTTCTCTGCCGAGAAAGGAACAGCACAGGTCATTGTGGATGACACCGAGCGAGAGATTATTTTTCAGAATCTTCTCTATGAGATCTTGGGTTCAGGGGAGAAAGCCCTTGTTCTCTTACACGAAGAAATCTTGTCAGGAAAGTATTTTCCGAGCGACATCGGATGGGTTGGAGAAAGTTCAGAGATACAAAAGTTCAATGACAAGTATGAAATCTTGAGTCAAGTTTCTACGCCAAGCCCATTTCCAAATCCCACTTGCGATTTCAATCCTCCAAGATACGAAATCACAAAAGAAATCCCAAACAACAATCGAGGCTTGGACATTGAGTTTTCGATTAAATGTGTCACAAGCGAGGTTGGGCGAGAGTTTCCGACTCTCTTTGTTTCACAACAGAGTGGGGAGATTGTCTTTGAGCTGACACCTACAGGATACCAATTAGGTACTCGTTCTGTTGTGGTGCTTACAGACACCTTTTCACATCTTGGCGAGTTCCATACCTATCTCTTGAAAGCCAATGTTGAAACCAACACATTGAGTGTTCTAATAGATGGTGTTGTGGCACACATTCTTGTTCTTTCTGATTTTGTAGGAAGTGGCACAGAATCAAAAGTTCAATTCGCCACAGAGCAACACACTATTCTTGACTACTTGACGATAAATGAACGCGCCTTGTCTAGTTATCGGAGAACATTGGGTATTCTCCGAGAGGGTTCAATGTCGGACATTGATTCGTGGGAGATTCCTAGAACGGATAATTTCTATGCACCGAACAGCTCGACCTATTCTGTCATTGAGGAAATGGATTGGAGAAATGAACTTTGGGTACGGCTTCACAGAGATGCAACATGGGGAGTGACACTCCTCAGACCTGACATCCCACCTCCTCCATATTTTACAGGGGAGTTCGCAACAGAAACGACCGAACCCTCCGCTGGTTGGATAAACATTGAGTACCGAGATTTACCAAAGTCCAATAGAGATATGGGATTTGTTTCTTTCGGTGCATTGGGAGTAGCGAATACACAATGGGATTTGGTACGAAACAGATTGTATCTGACAGCCTACGAGGATCATCGTTCTCCGAACCACATGGTGCTCAATCAATACAATGTTCTGACAAGTGACGAGAGAAGAAAAGACATCTCCATTGAGGTCGTTGAGGTAGAATCTCTCTCAAACCAAGTGGTGTCTTTGATTCCATCAAATATCTTTGGAAACCGAGTGTTCAGTGTGGTGATTGGAGATTATGTCGCCCCTCTTTCTGCGTGGTATTTCGATGAAGAAAGCCAAACGATATTCTTCCACAATCCTGTTCGCTTTACGGACGACAATGTGCCGATGTTCGATGACACAATTGGGAATATTCACGAACATTATTTTGCGAGAGTTTCTTTCTCTCCCTCTAAGACGAGAACAAAGACCTATCTTGAAGCTCAAGAAACCTCTACATCTGTCACTCTCTTGAACGAGGGAACACCTCCCGTTCCTATGTCGCAAATAAGAGATGCCATCAGAGAACTTGTCTTTGGCTCAGGAATCAATGTCCCTCAAGATTGGCTCAATACCGATCCTGATTTCTATCTGAACGATCCCTCTCGTTCAATTCAATTCAGAGATCCCTCCGATGCCAAATATGAAGATTTGGAATTCATTACCAAACAGACATCTGACGAAGAACCGATTGAATTCGCTTGCGATGATTTCAATGCCATTGAGATAGAGGGGACAGATTATGGAGAAACAATCGTTCCCATCAAACAAGGTGTCCAACAAGTTGGAAATATCCTACATCTATCGGGTGGCTTGTATCGAGGTGGGAATCTTGGAGGCACAAATGCCGTAATCTTGCCAAATATGGCAAACCATTCGGGAGTGGGTGCGAATAACCAACAAGTAGGAATCCATCTCAAAGATTTCAAAGAGGATTCTTTTGGGAACATAAGCGATGGAGAATCTTGTACGGGAGTAATGACCGACTATGCGAATCTCTATTCGCACATAGCCCCTTGGGGTTCAATGATTGCCCTTTCACAGAACTCTTTATTATATGGTGCGAGTTCTGTTCAACCAAGTGGAGTGCCAGCGTCAGGAATGGGTATGATAGCACAAGGTGGAAATCCTTTACCTCAACCTACGATCACATCAATAACATTTCCATAATCCTTCTATCAAACATAAGAGATAGCAAACCCGTACCATTTTGCGTGGAGAATAAAAAATGAAAAGAGATTTTATCAATAAGCCGAAAGAAAAAACAGAGATTGGATTCGCTCTCTCTAAGTTTGAACAAATGATGTCGCCCTCGCAAGGCTCAATCATCTTTGAGATGACAGACACCATTACGGGTGAGGTCACACGCTTTGAGAAAAAGAATGTGATCACTCTTGATGCTGGAATCCACGCAGCGAGGCTATTCAAGGACAATCAAGAGCCGAACTTTGGTTGCTATATGTTGGCTGTTGGAACAGGTGCTACGGGATCACTCCTTTCTCCTGATGCCCCTGATCCAAAGCAACGAAAACTCAACAATGAGATTGAGAGAAAGAGTTTTGCTAGTGTGACTTTCAGAGATTCCGTTGGAAACGCGGTCGCCTATCCTACAAACATTGTGGATTTCACTTGTGTGTATGGAGAAGCTGAAGCTGTTGGACCACTTAACGAGATGGGGTTGATTTCTCCTCTCTCTGCGAATCCCTCTCAGAAAACACCTAACCCAAACAATTTTCCAACGAGAGATGTGACGATTGACCTCACTCAATACGATGTGTTGTTGAACTATTTGACATTCGGTGTCATTACCAAGCCATCAACAGCGACCTTGAGCATCACATGGCGATTGACATTCTAATTGGGTTGAGATTTTTGGACATTATGGAGATATAAAATGGCGATAAAGAATAAGTACTATACAGGATCGAGTGTTTCACGAGATTTGCCAACGGGCGAACGATCCTTTGAACAAGTGGTGTATCAGAGTGGGAAACCTATCCTTGATGCAGAGCTCAATCACGATCAAGATATTAAGAACGAGATTCAAAAGGTCATTTCGGACAGACATCTCCCATCGGGATTCTTCCGACATCAAACTCGTAGAGAAAACGACCTCCTTGATTATGAATTCATTACCGATCCTACCGATCCAAACTTTGTCGCCAATGCCTTTTGGTTGGATAAGATTACCGCTCTTGTCGCTGGTATGCCTATCGTTGTGGAATATACCAATACAGACAGAGAGGGGAAGAATCTCATTCAACTCCAAGCACCGACTGTTTTTGATGGTTCGCCTCCTACGGTCAAGAGAACAGACTTTGTGTTCTTAGAGGTGTGGCGATCTCTTGTTTCTCCCTCCGCAAAGGCAAATGGCTTGGTACAAGTTGTCAATAACGCTAGTATCAATGCAGGTGACATTGTAGAGATCAATGGAGAAAATTTCATCGCTACCGTTGGTATTCCTGTCGCCTTTGAGTTCGCCATTGGAGCGAACGAAATAGCGACCGCAGCCAATCTCGCTAGTGCCATCACAAACGATTCGTCTTTTACCTATGCCTATGCAAACGGAACAGACACAATCACAATCATATCCAAGTTCGCTGGTACGGTCGGAAATGCCTATACTCTCTCAACGACCAATGCAGGTTCGTTCATTGTAAGTGGTGCGACTCTCTCAGGTGGTGTAGATGAGGACAATAAGCCTGACCAAGACCACATCTATCGACATGGAAACAATGACAGCTCTGTGGCTGTTGCCTTTGAGGACGATCTCCAAGATCCGATTATCAACACAGAATCAACAAAACGAGTACAAGTTCAATATCGTATTCGAGTGACAGGAAACACAGAAGCGGTCAATTACAAGACACAAGCCGATGGGTTTTCTAGTCCAAACATTTTCGCACAAGGCGGTCAAGGTACTCCCAATGTTTCTTATCCTTTTGTTCGAGCCGATGGTTCAAGTTCTTCTCTTAGTTCTGACGCAAGCGCCTATGACATTATCGACAATGGTCTATTTATTGCGGGTGATGGTTCTAGCACCGCGTCGTCTGATTTAGATTCGGTCGATGGTTTTGTCTATGCCATTCCCATCTGTTTCATTCACCGAAGAAATGATGCTTGGAATAATGGGGCAGGGAGTGGTTTTGATCCTCAGAACAACACAAATGGTGGCTTGAGTTATACCCACACAGGATTTGTCAATACACAAGTGGGTTCGATACCAGCGGGAGATAGCGACAGACCTGATGGCTACTTTGCAGATGTCTTAGAAGAAACAGACCTCCTTGATCTCAGACGACATATCGCACCGAATGGTGTTGATTTGGCAGCCGAGCTCCAATACCAAATGAAATGCCTCCTTGATGGGAACTATCGAACTTGGAGTATTGACACCGCCGATAAGCAAACTCTCGGTGCTGGTTCGGGAGATGTTTCGACTCGTCATCTTGTCTGTAATGAAATCGGTCGTGATTCTGCTCATGGTGGAAACCCTGTCATTTCAGGAGATACAACTAGAGGAGATACCATCGCCAACTTTGACCATGTTCGTAGAAGATTTGGCGACCAACCCGTAGTGGAACGGGCTGTCTTTACTTTCAGACCAATACAACCTCAAGCGGCTTTCGCTGGTCGTTATGTTGAACAGATTATCCCTGCCGAGAAAAATTGGACAGAGGGAGATAGATTACATCTTGATATTTCTTCTCTCAATGCGACCACATTGGGTGAGTGGGATCCCGCCACTGAAACCTATACAGGATCAGGAAGTCATAATGCAAGCATAGCGGACTTTGCCCCTCCCCTTGTGACAATCACAGACATTCTCGTTTGTATTCACGATGATGGAAATTATGTGAGTGCGATTGACAAGACCGTACAAATCAAACAAGTAGAGGGATTGGGAACAGACCATGTGATTATCACACTTGATAAGAACCCATCACTTGCGAACGCAGGTGGTACGGTCACAACGGATTACGAGGTCGTTCAAGATGTTGCCTCTGCGCCAAGTGCTTCAAGCGGCAGAAGAATTTTCATTGAGTATGAAATCACATACCCTGCGGGACATGGCATTACAGACACCCCTGATTTACTCCTTGAGCCTGACAATACGGTCTATCCTGTGGGTGCTGTCCTAGAGAATGATTTCTCTTTTGGTTCTTCTCAACAACCCCTTGATACAAATGGCTTGTTAGAACCTGTTTATCGAGAGGGTTTTCGAGAAGTGATGGTCGAATATCAAGCGTTGGACGCCTCATCAGGAAAGTTTAGTGGTGTTGCTATCACAGATGAGTTCGTGAGCGATAGTGCATTAGAACTTACGGGTTGGAGAAGATTCTATGAGAATAGGGCGATGACCGTCACCGATTTGAAAGATGGTTTCGTTCGTCCTTTGGATTTGACTCAATGCGAGTTTGGTGCAAGTACAAGAAAGTTGAAGATTGATGGGGGAGGCACATACGGACCTTTCTCAGGACAACAAACCCTTGTACAAGTTGAATACACAGCTCAAGATGCCATTCCCAATTATGGTGCAGCGGGAGGGGGCTATCAAATCTCTCTCTATTATCGTTCAAATGCACCTCAGACTTGTGGTACTCGTGAGGGAGTCTTGACCGAGCTTCCTGTAAATCTTGAGGTGACTCCTCTTATTATGAGCCACGAACTTTGGAGTGGTGCTGTCGGAATGGGTTCTGTTGAGTTGCCATTCCCATACATCGCCCCTCTCGATCAGATTCCTATCAATGATGGGGGTGTTGGTTCATTTGTTGGTGAGTGGTACTTTATGGCGACCGCCCAAATCAGCATTGACGATTTCAATGCCGATACAGGATTGTTGAATCTACACGCTTTTGTGCCAGCGGACGGAACACAAAACTACACATTCAACACCACACGAAAAGACACAGAGTTCCGAGCCTACTATGCGGTGAGTGATGTCAATTCATATAGACCAACGGTATTCACTCAAGAACTCTCAGGAATCAATCGACATAAGTGCTTTGTGCCATTCCTTGCAAAGGCGACACAAGACACACCCCTTTTCCGAAAGGGTGAGGTGTTGTTGATGGTTCTCTCTCGGTGGGCTGAGTTGGACTCTGAGAATAATATCGTTTTTGCCGATACCGACAACAGAACTTGTGTGGGTGTCTATCGTACAAAGAATTTATTGATACTTGCTGGAGATTAAGAATATGCCTAGAAAACTAGACCCCTCAAAGATTAAAACAGGAACAGGACTAGCCCCCTCCGATAGTATTGAGGGCAACGCCTTTGTTGGCACATCCATTACGGGTGCGGACAGCAATACATTAGGAGTCCATCTCAATGATCCTACTGATGCCCATGACGCATCTGCCATTTCGATTGATGGAGTGCCAACGGGTATTTTTGAAACAGACAATGTTGAGGGTGCATTGGACGAGTTGAGTGGTCTTGTGCCTCCGAGACCACCGACAATTGGAAATAAGAAAACCTATATGTCCTTTACGGGAGTTCCCGATTGGGGTGTTCTGAAATTAGGTGATGCTGGTCTAGTGGAGAGAGGGATTCTTTCTTCGAGTATTCTTTCTCCATACATCTATCCGTATTATCACGAATACACACAAGCCTTTTGGGTAGATCAACCAACACCTCGTGGGAATGACATACAAAGCGATAGCATTTTCAATGTTGAGGATGCCACCTATCGAGGAGGTGGTCTAGGAAAGACCTTTGCGGGTGGGTTCAATAGAAACAACACACATACCATAGAGAGCTTCAACTTGTACGAAACAACAGGATCAGCAAGAGAAGTTATCATTAGTGGGTCTTTGTTCCCTGCCGATAGGGGAACATTGGGTATTTTTTACATTCCTGAGGGTGGAACAATCAACGACATTGAGTGCCTCGCTGCTATCAATTGTGGTCAAGGAATCCTAGA
>Ga0181592_10001028_pt1 | contig 22291 bp, 28 predicted proteins | sample 071ome_20_FD_133755 | JGI IMG/M metagenome (GOLD analysis project Ga0181592, IMG submission 133755) | Coastal salt marsh microbial communities from the Groves Creek Marsh, Skidaway Island, Georgia - 071412BT metaG (megahit assembly) | ecosystem: Environmental > Aquatic > Marine > Intertidal...
AGCGCACCATCAATGGCGCGACGAAATACTACCTTGAAACATTTGACGATGACCGCACAACGGATGCGGCTATCCAGTATTATGCTGGTGCCGTGGCTCCTGACCAGGCTATACCTGGGACAACAACAGCCAGCGGTCTATCTCACCTAGAAGGTGAAGCCGTTAAGATTATTCGAGACGATATAGTAGACCCTGATGGCACGGTCTCGTCTGGCGCTGTTACTCTTGGTGCGGTGCCAACTGTCTATGCGGAGGTGGGTCTTAACTACGATATCACGGTCAAGACCCAGCCCTTCGAGCCACGCCTGTCTAGTGGTTCTCAGCAAAGTCAGAAGCGTCGGATTTTAGAGATAACACCTCTTCTTCACACGACGCAAAACATCACCATAAACGGCAATGAAATAAACCTGACGCAGGGGTCATTGTCTGGTTCTGGCGCGGTCCCAACATTTACGGGGCCAAGAAAGACACAAGGGTTCCGAGGATATGATCGGGACGCACAAATCACCATTAGTCAAAGTCAGCCATTGTTCCTCACTGTGTTGGCCTTGGACTACAAAGTAAGCGTGGGGGCGTAATATGAGTGCGGCTTTACAAATTGTTGGTGCGGTAATTAGCGGGATAGCACAGATACGAGCTGCCCAGGCGCAGCAAGTACAATACGAAATGCAAGCTCGAAACGCGCAGATACAAGGGCGCGTCGATGCGGCGAACTACAAGATGCAGGGCGCACAAGTTCTGCGAAACATGGAAAAGGCCATGGCTGCATCTACAGCTCGAACAGCGGCGGGAGGTCTCAACCCTTACGCCTCTGGTGAAAGCGCTGACCTAATCAACACCTACTCAATGAACGTCGGTATCGGCGACAGTGGCTTGGCTAGAACAAACGCCCAGCTAGCGCTCGATGCTGGTAACCGCAATGCCCAACAATTCCGCACCGCTGGTCGGTATGCTGTCCAATATGGAACGCTGGCGGCGATTGGTAATACGGCAACCGGTGTTGCCCAGGGTATGCAAAATTTCAGCCCTAGTGGCTCAACAGGAAATGCGACGGGATAATGGTAGAGCGTAGCGTAAGAGCAAGACGGGCAAGTATGCAACTATACGCACCGCGTGAGACGGCAGCGCCGGCTCAAGCAATTGAGCGTGGCATGAACCAGCTCTCCAGCGCTATGGACCGTATGTCATCATTCTTTGGCCAGCAAGCCCGTATGGAAGCCGAGATACAAGGTGCGCAATATGGCGCTAAGAACGCACCTACCGCCGAGCAACTTCGTGATGCCTTCCAGAGTGGAGAAGAACTAGAGCTGCCTGGTGGATACGGTACGGTGTTTGACCGAGCTGCCCGTAAGGCTGCGCTCGACATCACACAGACTGAGATTGAGTTTGAAGCACGCAAGCGCATCAATGAAATTTTAGCTAACGCAAAGCGAAACAATACTAACCCTGCAACCATCGTTGACGACATCGATGCTGTCACGCATGGGTTTGCGGCGACGTTTGATGATAGCAGCCCTGGCGTGGCAAGAAAGCTGCGTGCCAGCTTGAGTATCTGGTCCAACAGCAAAATGGCGTCTTACGAGAACAGCTATATCGCGGAACAGAAATCTAGGTCTCAATCAAACTTCATTGCTAATACACTATCCATGATGGAGGGCTTTGACGACTTCATTGCTAGTGGTATCCCGACCGGTCAGGTTGACCCTAATACTGGAGAAGAAATCCGCATCCCTATGACCGCTGCCGACATGACAGCGCTAAAGATGGCAAAGATTGAAGAAGCCAGACTAAAAGGTTTGCCGGCCTCTAGCCTGACAACTCTGGCTAACTTGTTTGACAAAAAGCTTGTGGATGCATCGAACCGCGTGCTGGTCGATAGCGTTCTAACAATGGAAGACCCGCAAGATGCTATCCTAAACATTGGCCGTGGTAAGGTGGACGGTCTCAGTGTCGCAACGCAAAATGCGGTCGCAACTCTGCGTGGCCAGGACTTGTCGTTCTCTGATATTGCCAAAGAGCTGCGCACCCGTCGTGTGGACGAGCTAAACTACATCGAGAGCGAACAGAGCTTCCAAAACAACCAAGCAGAGCAAAGCGAAGAGGTTTATGAAGCTAACGCAATGAGAGCCATCACTGAGGGTGATTGGGCCACGGCGGCTGTACAAATTACCCTGCTTGCTCAGACTGACCCTGTGAAGGCGCAAAAACTTCGTGAAGAGTGGATGCAAGATGGACAACGCCGCACAGTCAGCTCACCAACCGCAATCAATGCACTGCAAAATCTCGGTCCGAATATTACGTTCCAAGATGTTTCTAAGTATTGGCCGGAGCTAACACCGGCTGACCAGGATAAATATTTCAAACGCGCTGAAACTTACGAGAATGAAGAAGTGCGAGTTGCCCTATCGTTTATGAAGGGCGAGTTGCTGCTACCTTCTAACATTGATGCTATCAACGACAGTGACCCCAACTTCGAGAAGGTGAACATCTATCGTCGTTTGCAAGGTCGTTTGGAGATGGCTGCGCTTGAAGCTAAACGGGCCGGTGTGGATTTTAACGCCCGTGAAGTGGCTATGCGTCTTCTGAAGGAAGAAGGCACCAACATCAGTGAAGCAGAAGGCAAGCTAAAGATTGAGGCTGGCAATAACGTCATAACGATGTTGTCTAGTCAGGGCGGTTTTGAATTAGAGCAAGGCCAGTTCCAAGAAGCTCTGCGCACCGTGCGGAAACTTATTACGGACAAGGAAGCCGGCAACAAGGATGGCATCCCTGCAAACCTTCGCCGGTTAAATGTAGCCCAGCTTCGTAACTTAGAAAGAGCGCTGAAGGAGGCTATGCGATAATGGATGACCTACTAGAAGCCAGAAGACAATCGCATGAGTTTCGTAGTTCTACGATGCATGACGTGGTTATAAATAACAACGGCACGATGGTTGGCGAGGCTCTCGATGAAACCAATACGCAATTAGACATCGATGCGGTCCTAGCTAAACGCCCTGGCATCCGCACGTCGCCTCTCGACGCTCTGTCAAACATCACCATGGAGGATGTTACTGACGTGGCCAAGGCTGGCGGTAGAGCGGTTCTTGGTGGCGTACAGGATGCAGTTACCGGCGTGGTCGGTTTAGCAAGTGATATTGGCGGCTATCTAGATGAGAATGTTGGAAGCCTAGGCTATGTTCGCATGGGGCCAAACGGATTTGAGTATACCCGTGAGCTTCCTCCAGGTGAGGATGTCATGCGGCTGGATGACGCTTTCCAGGCTGGCTTGAAAAATTTAGGCATTGATGTCCCACAGGGTGACAGCTCGGCTGAAGCAATTGCCCGTGGCCTAATTCAGTTTGGTGCTGGGATGGCGGCGGCTCCGGTGCGTGGGGCTAGCTATCTCAGCATGATGGCCCGAGGTGGTTTTGCTGATGCGCTGTTTGACCCAGAGGCCGGCAACCTGTCTACCCTTTTGCGTGAATATGGATTAGACAACGCAGTTCTAGAGTATCTCGACAGCAAGGTGGATGAAGACGCGGATGCGGCTGCGCGTTTGGAAGCACGCTTCAAGCAATCGCTTGAGGGTGCCGGTCTTGGTATTCCGATAGACATGGTCATTACAGGTTTCCGTTTGGCCAAATCCAACGATGGTCTGCGTGAAGCAATTCGTAACAAACTGACAACTGTTAAAGATAGGCTAACGCAGCCTGGTGATATGCCGACAACTAGCGCGTTTGGGGCGGGCGCGATTGATGAGGCAAAGCCATCAGTAGCAGAGCTGCGCAAACAGGCAAACATCCAGAGATTTGGTTATGATCCGAATGATGTGCAAGTTGACAAGGTTGAAGTGCCAACGGAACAAAAGCCTGGCCTTATTGCTTTCCACGGTTCAGGCGCTGATTTTGATGAGTTTAAATTAGAGAAGATTGGCACTGGCGAAGGTGCGCAAGCATTTGGATATGGGCTTTACTTTACTGACAAAGAGGATATTGCACGGTTTTACCGTGATAGCGTTGGAGCGGGAAATGAAGTCACATACAAAGGCAAGGTCATTCAGGATTTAGACCAAGACTTTGCAGATGAAAACAATATTGCGCATATGGCGGGTCAGCAAAAAACGCCAGAGGATATGCAGCGTGTTGTAGATGATGAAGTTAGGCGCACGCGCAACAATCTTTCTGGCATTGAGCAATCAATAAAAGACTTTCAAGAAAACCCTGATGTATATCCGCTAAAGTTTCACGGCATGGAAATCAGCATGGAAACAGCAGAAAATCAGCGCGAGTTCTTGCAGCGTAGGCTTGATGCAGCACTGGAAGTGCAGGACAACATAGGCCAGATTGAAACAAAACCTGCGGGCAGAATGTATCAAGTCGGTCTGCATGTAAAGCCTGATGAATTGCTTGATTATGACAAGCCATTTGATGAGCAATCAGCGCTTGTCCAAGAAGCCATCTTGAAAGTGTTGAATGAAGTAAACCTTGATGACGCCACCAATTTGGGTGTGGATATTTATAGCCCACCTTACAACGGCAGAATTAACAAAAACACAGAACGCATGGCAATTAAAGAAGCACAAAATATTATGCTAAATAATTTTACAGTTGTGCGGTTCTTGAATGATTGGTCAGTATTACGAGGCGCAGAAAACTCAGGCGAGGAATTGCTTGAGAAGCATGGCGTTAAAGGCATTAAGTACCGAGCAAACAGAGGGGTCGGCGCTCGGAATGTTCCAGAAACCGGCGAAGACAATTATGTTATTTTTGACGACAGGCTCATTAGCATAATGAAAAAGTATGGGATTGTTGGACCAGTAGCTATAACGGCGAACTCTGTAGCTTCTAACAATGAAGAACAAGAGGGTATATAGATGGCTGGATTTCTTCGAGAAGCAATAAAAACGGCGGTCGAGAACGCGGAGCGCCGTTCTTACGGCAACCTAATCCCAGACGATGAAGTTACCAAAACCCCGCAAGGGGACATTGTTGTAAAGGCAATGGACAACGATGACCTCATGGCGTTGAACAAAGCGCTAGAGGAAGGCGGGTTCCAGGGCGGTCTGAACATGGGGCGCATCGGTGAGATATTTAACACCGATCCTAGCGACTTCGACATCGAGACAGTTCTTCAGAACATCAAACAAAACAACGTCGAGCTATTCCAACACCTACGTCGCGAAAAGCAATCTATGGAGAGCCTCATGGCCATGGCTAACGCTACTGGCTTTGATGGCATTGTGTACAAGATGCTGGGCCGCAAGCCTGGTGAGGTCATGCCGGCAGAAGACGTTCTGGCTGGTTTGGTTGCTGTTATTAAGATGGGCAAAGAAATGGAGTTCGGTGCGCGCAAAGCTCTGAACATGCCAGGGTTCTTGCCAGAGCAACAAGCTGCTAGAGAGGAAGCATTTAAGAAACTGCGCATCATGGCGACCGTACAGTCTAACCTGGCTGCGCAAGTATCCGGCAACGTCTCTGAGTATGGTCGCGGCCTGGCTGTTGTGTCTAACGTGGCCAAGATTGAGGGTATGGACCTCAGTACTTACGCAGACAACCTCAACAACTTCATAGCAGAAATGGATGACGGTCTGATTGACTACCATCTGCACACGTTCTTGACGCTGCAAAAACCAGCGGCACGGGCCAAGTATGCTGAAAAAGGCTGGGCCTCTAAGACGTATGACTTTGCCATGGAGAACTACATCAACGCCCTACTCTCGGCACCTACCACACACATGGTTAACATTGCCGGCAATGCATCGTTCCAAGCGTTGACGTTGGCCGAGCGTGGTGTTGCCGGTGTTATTGGTAACATTCGCACACTGGGCGGTTTGCGCGGTGACATTGGTGACCAAAGGTATGTTGGTGAGGCAGCGGCTGAAGCATTCGGTTTGATGATGGCGCAGCGTGATGCGCTTACCCTCATGGCCAAAACATTTATTACCGGTGAGACCGGCGACCTGGTCAGCAAGATTGACCTCCGAAATCGTCGCGCTCTGGGAAGCACAGATAATCTGGCAGACATTGGGGCCGCTATAAACCAGGGGGACTTTACAAAATCGGCAATCGATACGCTGGGCGTGGCTACACGTTTGCCTGGTCGTTTCTTGGCAAGTGAAGATGAATACTTCAAAGTCATCTCGATGCGTCGGGTTCTATACCGTGAAGCGCACCGTGCATCACAGATTACGTTTACGAGCGCCCGTCGTACCGGCAAGTCACGCGATGAGGCAAAGGCGCTAGCAGAGGCTAAGTTCACACAAATTATGACCGACACCCCAAAAGAGGTTCGGGACATGATGACATCAGAAGCGCGGAAGCTGACCTTCCAGGGAGCGCCGGAGGGCTTCTTCGGTCGCATGGGGCCGCTCATCCAAAGCGTGCCTGGCATGAAGGTTATCGTGCCGTTCTACAACACGCCGACCAATGTGGTGAATGAAGCGTTTGATCGGACACTTAACTGGTCGCCGGTGTACAAGGCTATCAAGGGCAACATCTCTGGGCCAGAGCTGGACGATGCGCTAGCCAAGCTGGCAGTGGGCAACACCATTGCGCTGTCAATGTTCGCTCTAGCCAGCGGTGATTATGGTGACGACGTAATCATTACGGGTTCGGGTCCAAAAGACTTCGGCACAAAGATAAACATAATGGGCGGGGCCAACGTGCCACCCTACTCTATCGGTATCAAACAAGCTGATGGCACCTATCGTTTCCAGACGTTCAGCCGGTTTGACCCTATCTCTGCAATGTTGGCCATGGGTGCGGACATGGCAGAATATGCAAAGTATGAAGACGACCCACAGATGCTGGCGCTTATGACAAAGGCGTATACATTGTCGGCGGCAGAGTATGCAGCGAACATGCCGTTCTTGCAGGGCGTGTCAGAGCTGATGGCGGCGGCTGGTGGTTCATTCCAAACACAAGAAGATTTCTTTGAGCGCATGGCTAAGTTTGCCGGCAGTCAGACCGGCAGCGTAGGAACCAACGTCCTAGGCAATCTGGACCGTTCGACGTTTGGCTTGATGTCCTACGCATCAGAGTGGCTGACAGATGGTCAGTATCCAATTGTGGCTCAGAACAGCTTCTATGCCACCCTAGAGCGCCTAAACAACCCTATCGCAAGCAACACTATGCTGCCACCAGGTGTGGACCCTGTTACCGGCGATTTGTACACAGAAGCACCCGCGTTCATGCAGGGCTTCTATGGCGCTCTACAGCAAGCCAAGTCACGCAACCCACTATTCGCTGATGGCCTACCGGAAAAACTAAACTTCTGGGGCAACGTCGTGACCGCTGGTGAGGGTCGGTTCTCTGAGACCTTTAACCCTGTACGCATCCAGACAGGTGAGTTCAGCGCCCTGGATGAGGAGCTGATACGCCTTAGTGAGATTGGAGCGGGTTCGTTCTCATTCCACAACAAGCGCGTCAATGGGACGCTGCTTAACGCAGAGCAATACAACGACTTCATCACGACCATAAACATGGTAGACGGCAAAGGCCGGATGCTGGGTGACCCTGGCTACAATCCGCAAGGCACATTGCTCAACGCCTTGAACGCCGAGATGAACACTACTGAATACGCAACACTGCCCACAGATGAGGACAGATTTGACGCATTGAACGCCATTCTCTCAGAAAGAAGGAAGCACGCGAGAGAGTGGATAATTGGAACCGACCCACAACTTAATCTGCTTGAGATGGCAAACTAGGTGACAAAACTGTGGATAAAGTGTACAAACACTAATAGAGAGGACTAGTAGATGGCTACATTTTCTATCTCAGCAACGGCTCGAAAGGCCCAGGCTACCGGCACGGGCGCGGCTGGCCCGTTTTCATTTGCCTTCCAGGTCAATGCGCAGTCGGAGCTTGCCGTCTATGTAGACAATACTCTCAAGACTTTGACCACCCATTACACCGTCACACTCAACGCGGATGGTACAGGGTCTATTACGTTTACGTCGGGCAACTTCCCAACTACTTCTCAGACGGTCACCATACTAGGTAACGCTCCCCTCTCTCGCACCTCGGTGTATACGTCTGGTGGTAATATTACAGCGACAGCTCTTGAGACAGATTTTGATACCAACGTAATGGTGCAGCAACAACAGCAAGAGTTGCTCGACCGCTCAATTATTGCTCCTGTTAGTGACCCGTCTACAATAAACATGACGCTCCCAAACAAAACTGACCGAGCAAATCAATTTTTAAAGTTTGACGCTAATGGTAATCCCGGCGTTCAATCTTCTTTGGAAATTACAGGGGATATTATTGGCGCAAACTATGTTGCTGATAATTTTACTGGTGATGGGTCAGATACAACGTTTACGCTATCAAGCGAACCTGGCTCCAAGAACAATATGCAAGTGTATATCGATGGGGTGTATCAGCAAAAAAATAGTTACAGCCTTTCAGGAACAACACTGACATTCTCAGAAGCCCCACCAAACAATGCTTCTATAGAGGTTGTTATTGGTACTGCAATAGAGAGCAGCGATAGTGCATCGGCTGTCAACTTTACTCAACCATATTCTACTGCTTCTGTTAGAACGGTACAATCTAAATTAGAGGACTTTGTATCGGTCAAAGACTTCGGTGCTGTCGGAGATGGCACTACGAATGACACCACGGCATTTACTAATGCGATATCGTCATCGAAATATATTTACATCCCCGCTGGGACATATTTGGTGAACATCGATCTAGCTGGAAAGCGTGGCTATACTTTTAAGGGCGCTGGGCGGGATGTAACAAATCTTAAAAACTTTAGTGATAATGCTGTGTTCACACTTGATGCAACATCTAGTGATTGCAAATTCAATGTGTTTGAAGGCTTTAGAATTATCAATAGAGACAAGACCACCTACACTAACGCTGTTGGGTTCTACCAGCAAGGTCTTGGTTCAAACGAGTGTGACTTTAACGAGTTCCGTTCCCTTGAGATTGTGTCCATGAAACATGGATTTCAATTTACTACTCGATCAGTTTGGAACAGCTTTGAAGATGTCCATGTTTACGACAGTATATCAGATGGATTTCGTGCTGTTGTAACGGATAACTGTTCTGGCTTCTCATTTCGTCAATGTCGATTTGGTCAAAATGCTGGGCATGGCATGTATGTTTCTAAAGCTAGTGGAGATTTACTTGCTAACTGGACTTTCAATAATGTTACCTTTGAGAAGAATGATCTAAATGGCCTATATGTGAGCGGTGCAGCTAGTGGACTTCAAGGTTGGGTTTTGTCTGGTTGTTACTTTGAAGAGAATACAAAGACTGTAGCAGCATCAGCAACATCTCCAAGGAAAGCAAACATCTTTATTGATGCTCAAAATTGCTATGGCTTGGTTATTGATGGCAATTCGTTGTATGGCACACCTTTAGCGACAGCTTTGGATTGGGGTATCTATATCTCAAGTACAAATGCTACAGGACGGATTGGGCCTAACCGCACTGGTGCTTTCACATTAGGAGCAATCTCAGCCACAGGCAGTTTTATGGTTGAGCAGCAAGCTGGTGGAACAACTGGTCTAGTCCTTGCCTCTACTTCAAAAGACTTCACAAAACTTGTTGAGGAAGTAACTGGCACATTTACTATGACTTTGACTGGGGTTACTGCAACTGTCACAGGCACGGCTCGATATGTGAAAAATACAAACCAAGTGACACTTTACATTCCCCTTCTTGAGGGAACGTCAAACGCAACAACAGCCACATTGACTGGGATGCCATCCACAATTCAGCCTACTCGAACGCAGAATGTTGTTTGCATTACAAAAGACAGCGGAGCATCCGCAGCAGCTTTGGCTCAAATCCCAAGCACAGGTATTATTGCTCTTTATAAAGATGTTGGTGGCGGTGCATTTACTGCATCTGGGACAAAGGGCATCCAAGCAATCACTCTAACCTATGCGCTGGACTAGGAGATAAGATATGACGATTAAGCAACAAGGCGGCATCTTCGGGAGAAACCCAACCTTTAACGATGTTACAGTGAGCAATGATTTAACTGTAAGCAACGAGCTAACGGTCAGCAGTAAGTTAAATTCTTCTGGTGAATTTTTTGTTAATACCACAAGTTATAGCGCGGGAAGCGCAACCTCTCAAATGTATATTACCAGCGGCGGGACACTCTACACCAATGGTGGGAGCAGCCAAAACAATGCTGTCTTTGATAAGCCTTCTGGCGGTGGGAATACTGCTTATTTTGTTTTCCGATCTGGCTTCGCAACTAATGGTTCAATCACAACAAATGGCACAAACACTGCGTATAATACTGCCTCGGATTATCGATTGAAGGAAAATGTAGTAACACTGACAGGTGCGGTGGATCGTATAAAACAAATCCCAGTTCGCAGATTTAATTTTATCCAGAACCCTGATGCAACTGTTGATGGATTTCTTGCGCACGAAGTCCAAGCCGTGGTTCCAGAAGCCGTGCATGGCGCTAAGGATGCAGTCGATGCGGATGGAAATATTATTGCTCAAGGCATAGACCAATCAAAGTTGGTGCCTTTGTTGGTGGCTGCTTTGCAAGATGCGATTGCTCGTATTGAAGCACTAGAGAACGCATAAGGAGATTGATCGATGGCATTAACCAAAGCAACAAACCGAATGATTACTGGCGCTGCGGTCAATGTGCTTGACTATGGGGCAGACCCAACAGGTGTAGCAGATAGCCGTGCAGCTATTCAGGCGGCGATTGATGCCGTCCAGCTAACAAGCGGCACTGTTTATATCCCAGAGGGAACTTTCCTAATTAACTCTACGACTAGCCCTGATGGAAAAGATGATGGCCTGGTTATTCCAGCGACATCCGCAAATGGGCAAACGCAGCGGATCATTCTTCGAGGCTCTAGTCGCGGCACAATCTTAAAAGCTGGCAACAATGACATGTATGTTATTCGTCTGTCTGATAGTCACTGTCGCATAGAGGACATTTCAATCAATGCTAATAGCAAGACTGACATCATTGGTATTGGTGTGGTTCCAGAGGATCGAACACAAACAACTACGCGGGTCGATCAGAATTACAATGTGCTGACAGGATTGTATATTTCGGGTTGTGAATATGGCTTAGTTTATGCAACTGGCCCTGATGTCGGCGGCGGGGATAGCGGATGTTGGTATAACGTCTTATCAGACAGTCATATCTATTCCTGCACAACTGGTATTCTGCTTGATGCTTCGACAAACTCCTTAGCGTCCGCGTCTGGCGTTAATCGTAATAAGTTTGTCAATCTTCGCTGCGGCCAGAACATGAACACGGGCGTGCAAATTGATGACGGTGATACAAACACTTTCATTAACTGTGACTTCGAAGGCATCAATGATGGCACTTCTCCTAATGCCACGCCGACCGCTGTAAAGATTGCCCAGCAAGGATCTAGTTCTGGCGCTGATTGCAATCACAACACTTTCATTAGCTGCAAGATGGAAGCGAATACTAGGGATGTTGATAACGCAAATGCAGCATCAGAATTTTATGGATGTGTTGTTCAAGGAACAAAGCTGAATTTTACGGCAAATCCTGTAATGATGATTGGCGGCAATGAGGCTTCTCAGGTTCCACAGATCATGCCTGGTTATATTTACCAAGCGAATAGCCAGATTGCGGGATACCCAAACAACGTTACTAACCTGACAGGCGGTATGCGTTCTGATGATGTCATCATCTCTGATTATCATGGCTTCCGTTCAATCGAGGTCGGGACAATCGCACCATCTGGTTCATCAGCAGTGACAATTATTCCAGCTAAAAATGATAAGCGTTATGCGGCTGAGGTGTTCGTTGTTGGTTTTGAGCAAACAAACTCTGGGGCAATCCAGATGCGAGCTTATGTGATTGCAAACTGGGCTGGTGCTTCAACCCAAACTCTAGGAATTGGTGATACAGATTTCAATGAAAGCCTCGGTGTTAATGATTATCGAAATTATTCTGGAGCAACCCTTGCAATCTCTTGGTCATCAAATAACGCAACTTTAACAATAACCAATAGCGGCACAAGTAACATGGTAGATGTTAATGTGCTGGTCCGCCATTTGTGGAGTTAAATATGGAATATTCTCTGAACATCATTCGGATGAACACTGCAAATTTTCCAGCCGATTTCCCCGAAGAAGATCAGGCAGCATCGACATTGGAGAATGTGGTTTGGTCTATCGACTTTGAATACATCGGTACTGAAAATGGTAGGACTGTTAAGATATTTGACAGTCGCGGGATTGGTGTTCCAGATACATCGAGTTTTGTTGACTATGCCTCATTGTCTAAAGAACAAGTAGAGCAATGGGTCATGTCGCAAATAACGAGCGTTGATTTAGCATCGATGCAAGCCAAACTGCAACGGCGCTTAAATGAACTAAACAGCAACCAACAAGCAAATGCATTACCGTGGTAATGAGGCAAAGAGATGGATAAAAGAACTGTAGCGTCGGCGCATACACGAATTGATGGGCTGGACACCAGGGTAACCAAGGTGGAGGTCCAAGTGGAAGAAAGATGGAAAGAAACAATCCTACGGATCAAGCGGATTGAAAGCATCCTGATTGGCAGCGCCGGTGCGATTATCCTTCTTCTTGTGACTATGCTGTACAAACTCTAGGAGGTACTAATGGCAATTGTAACCAAAGCAATTTCGGCAGAGAACACATTCTCAGATGCAGTTCGTTGTCGTGGATATTTCAACATCAGCATTTATGGGACATTCTCTGCGACCATAACTGTTCAACGCAGCTTTGATGACGGGTCTACCTGGCTCGACGTGGATGACTTCACGGCAGCATCAGAGAGTGTTGGCCTGGAAGCTGAGATTGCGAAGTATCGCATCGGCGTAAAGACGGGCAACTACACAAGTGGCACGGTCAATGTTCGCATCGGAGAGAACGACATACAGGAGATGCTCTGATGCCTCATTTATACGACCTCAATCCACATCTTAAAAAAGCTGGTGGCGGTGCAAAGGCAGCGCCTAAAGCTAAAAAGCAAGCACCCGCACCAAAGAAACGCGGACGCCCAAAGAAAGATAAGTGATATGGCTTGCTCGTTGGTGTTCATTGCTTTTGGTCAGATGTTCATCAACGGCTACGGTAGCTGGTTCTACAAGGCGTGCTATTACGATTGCGGCACCCGACCCTACACTTGGTACGACCGAATGTACCGCGTTCCCCCCGACACAATTTGTCCCGCGAAGATATGGGAGGCGTAGATGTTAGCAGAACTTGCCGCCTTCAACGCCGGCTTTGCGGTCATAAAGCAATTTGTGGCCAACGGCAAAGACTTGTCTGGAGCCATGGGTGCCATTGGCAAGATGGTTGGGGCCAAAGAAGACCTCATCAAACGGCACGACAAACAAAAGAAAAGCATATGGTCGTCTCTGGCTGGGAAGAACTCCGACGACTTCGAAGAGTTCATGGCCCTGGAGCGCATCAGGGAAGCCGAGAAAGAGCTGGAAAGTATGATGCGGCTGTACGGTCGAGCGGGGCTTTGGGACGATTGGCAGCGCTACCTGGTAGAGGCCAGAAAGGAGCGGCGTCAGGCAGAGGCCGAGCGCCAGAAAAACATAGCGAAGCTGTATGAATACGCAGCTTGGATTGCCGCCTTTGTGCTTTGCATTGGCGGTTTCATCGGCCTGATTATCTGGGTCAAATATTTAAGGGACGGTTCACTATGACAGTAACTATGGAAAGAATTTTGGAGTGGAAGCTCATGCCTCGGCTCATGATGCTAGTCATGACCATCATGTACATCCGCTGCATTGAGTGGGCATTAGCGCAGCCAGATTTGTCAACACAACAGGCTGGACTAATATCGGTGGTCACAGGTGCCATGAGCGGAGCTTTCGCCGTGTGGCTTGGGAGTGAGAAAAAATGATGACGTTGTTGGGCAGCTTGTTAGGGTTCGGCACATCGTTTTTGCCGGAAGTTCTGAATTATTTCAAAGCGGGACAGGAACACAAACACAATCTTGAACGTATGCAGCTTGAGATGGATTTGATGGCGCGGCGTTCTGAGCTGAAAATTCAAGAGCTGGACAAGCAAGCTGAGATTAAAGAAACGGAGGGGCTGTATAAACATGACAGTATGGACGCTGGTGGATTTGTTAATGCGCTCAGAGGTTCAGTCCGTCCTGTTATCACTTATGCTTTTTTTGGCCTTTTCGTGGCCATCAAAGTGGTGGCTGTAATGACCATGATGAATGAACAGGGCGCTGACTTGGCTGGTGCTTTGAATGTAATTTGGGACGATAACACGGCTGGATTGTTTGCGGCCATCATGTCGTTCTGGTTCGGCAATCGAGCCGTGTCTAAATATTACGGAATGAAGAAATGAACAAGAACTGGGAAGCATTCTTTGAGATGCTGATTAAGCATGAGGGCGGGTTCACTGATGATCCGCACGACAATGGAAACAAGGTGGGTGATGGGCATGGCAATGTCGGCTCCACGATGCTCGGTGTCACGGCTTACAATTGGGCCAAGTACACGGGCAAGCCGGCACCAAAAGATGTCATGCGTGCGCTGACGGTCGATGATGTTAAACCTTTTTACAAAGCGCTGTACTGGGACAAGGTCCGAGCTGATGACTTGCCATCCGGCTGCGACGTTTCGGTGGCAGACCTCTGCGTAAACGCGGGACCAGGCAGAGCTGCTAAAATTTTGCAACGCATTGTTGGAGCAAAACCAGATGGTGCCATTGGTCCCATGACAATCAAGGCTGTGTATGACCATGAACCGCGTGACATCCTTGAGAAGTATTACGACGGTCGAGAGGCGTTCTATCGAAGGCTAAAAGATTACGAGCGCTACGGGCGTGGCTGGTCACGTCGCAACAAGGAGACCCTGGAACGCGCACTGGAGCTGTTAGATGAGTAAGTTCAAAGCACAACCCAAGGACAAGAAGAGCGGCTTGCCGAAGCGCTACGTCAAGGGCAGCAAGAACCCTGATGCTACGCGGAGCGAAATCAAAAAGACGCGCCGGTTGTACAAGATGAACAAGCTAACGCCGGCAATGATGGACCGCATCAGTGAAGAGAGGAGCAAACGGTAATGGCAAAATTTGATGGCATCAGCGGGGCTGGCCGTTTCAGTAATGAGAAGCTGATGAAGGTCTACAAGCGTGGCCTGGGTGCATACTACAGCTCTGGCTCTCGCCCAAAAACATCGGCCCACCAGTGGGCGATGGGCCGTGTTAAGTCTTTCGTAAGCGGTAAAGGTGGAGCAAGAAAAGCTGACAGCGACTTGCTCAAAAAGAAATCATAGAAGCTTTATAGCTCTCCCGCGCATGGGCATAATCTCAATCCATTGCCGCTCTTCCAATCCTTTTAGGATACGGTGCATCCCGTTTGTCGAGGACCGAGGCTTGATGATTTGCTCCCCATCAATCTTACCGGAACACAACTCTTTGACCGTTGGGAAAACACCGTACACTTTATGGTACAAGCGCAAGAAGTCATACACCTCTTGCTGTACTGGGGTGAGACCTACCTTATCCATCGGCCCCCTCCTTCTCTTCCAGACTTAACCCTTTGTTGTACTGAAGGCGCTTCTCCTTGAGTTCTTCCCTTAATTCTGGGGATAACCGGTCGAGAGATATCTCATTCGCTTGCTCAAGTTCTTTCAGCTTGGTACGACGGGTTGCCGGAGCTAGCTTGTCGGCTCTTCGAACCGCAAGCATAAGGTCATTATAGGCATCCGCAAAGTCTTCAGCGGTCTCAAAATACTTGGCTTCCTTACCAGGTATGGCCATCTCGAAGTCTTTTGGAGTGTCATCATCGACCGGCTCTGGCACGACCTCTACAGCCTCAACTTGTTTCGGTGCAGTCTTGGCCAGGTCTTCCAGCTTTGGTGCCTGTACGGGCGCCTGTGTGGGCGTCACGTCGCGTGGTTCCATGTCTTGGGCTTCTTCTACTGTGATGAGACCTTTGATGACATCAGGGAACCCGTCGCGGATGGCATTGCCACGGGCGCGATGTTGCAGCATCCGTTCTGGGTATTGCTGCCACGGTCCCTGCTTGCCCCACAACCGAGCTTGCTTCGCCTGGCCCACAGAAAAGGTGCGTTTGATTTCTTCGATGTCGTCACCGTGTGCGCGTTTGATGATACAGACAGCCATCATGTCGTCGCCTTTGCCTTCGACATATTCTTGTACACCTCGACACCGGCTGTCGGCTCGAACCATGGCCAGTAATGCGTCACCGTACACTGACGGCTTGCCATTGATGACAGCGATATTCTGGAGCGCTTGCATTGGCGCTAGGCCCAGCTCCATGCCCCACTGAACAGCGACCAGGGTGTTGGCCGGTTTGCCCTGGTATTCTTTGGGGACCATGGCAGACTTGCTTATTACTTCAGCGAAGCGCATTGCTTCTTCCATTGTTTGCGGTTGCAATGATTTGCGCGTTGTAACCAGATTAGTCATTGGAAATCTCCTTGATTGCAAACTTACTGGATGGGGCCATCTCTCCGGTCCCGACCATTTTCTTTTTCTCTTTCATCACTGACGCGGAAGTAATCTCGAAACCTGGAAGCGCTGCATACTCAACACCCAGGGCATCAAGGCATGTTTCAATCGCGTCCCTGATGTCATCCTTTGTCTTCTTCCATTGGCGTTCCTCGGCTGATGCCTTGAGGTAATCACCACAGAGCTGGGCCACGTCCTGGTTTGTCTGTGGCAGCATGTCGCTGATGTCCTTGAACTCTGGCTTTGGGTCTTGCGCAATCGGTGGATACTCCCCGTCGCTCTTCACCAGCTCCCAGAACTCCGCGTATGCTTCAATCATCAGAACCACCATGTTCTCGTCCCATTCGACCGGATAGAAGTGCAGCTTCCCTGCCTGGTCCATACAGGCGATGATGGCCCAGCGAAGGTCAGTGCAGAGCATTTGATGTAGCACCTGGATGACCCACTCAGGTTTGGGTTTGCCCTGGTGATAGAAGTCTGTCTTCACTTCCATGATGCCGACGTGATTGAAGGACGCCACGGTGCCGTCTGATTTATCAAGATGCAACGGCGCATGTAGCTCAATGATACGATCAACGCTCGATGCTATGCCCAGGTCTGGCTTGGAGAAAGCTTCTTCCGGCTCTTCCATTTGAACATGTGCGCTAGTCATCTCAACCAAACGCTCTTGCGCCCAGTTCGCGACACCCAGCTCTAGATGCGTGCCTCTCTGCAATGCATTCGGGTTGCGGATTTGCTCGATGTCTTCAACCCCTGCCCGTGCAAGTTTGTGCCGGCGCAGAACCTCGTGCCTGGTTTGGAATGATGTCTTGTGTAAAACAATCGCACCAGCTTCGCTGCTTCCAATTTCGTAGCCTGTTTTCGTTAGCTTTGGCATGTCTCAATACCCCGCCCAATCGTTCCAGCATTGGTCGGATACGGCGCAGCCGATCAGCAACAGCCAATACAGTGCATACAGAAACGCCAGCATTGCCAGGAAAGACAGGACAGTCTCGGCAACCTGTAAGCGCTTACTGTTCTGTATTTCTGGATGGTCAGGCGATACTAAGAGAATACTTATTATACGCAAAGCAGTTGAACATCTTTGCTTAACATTTTGAATTAACATGAAAAACCCTCCTTACGGTTTTTGTACTGCTTCTAGACCCCTATTTATCAAGACCAAACCTATCACTTGGTCTCCATACAACTGGCTCGTCGAGGTCTTCACGGGCCAGCAATTCCGGTTCACCACGCTTGTCAATTAAGCCATGCTGTTCCGTCATCTCTAATTGTTCAGCCCCTCTTTCGCGAGGGTCTCTTGGCGACATGTGTGCGAACTGCTTGTTCATCATAACGAGCGTGCCTTGAGCATACATCGTCTTGTCGCTATTTCGCAGAGTGTTTGAATTGCGGATACGTTTAAGCTCATCGACAGCTTCCTCGAACATATCGATAGTTTTGTTCAAGTGGTCGATGTGCCACATAGGAATATCCAGGCGACGCTTAAAACGCATCAGTCCTTGGCGCATGTACTGCACCGTCTGGTTCATTTTGATGCGTTTCTTGCCTTGACGTACACTCATTCTTCACTCCATGTTCACGTTTTAGTCCCACAGAATATTTTTATCAATATTAAAAATCATTTATTTTTCATTCTGAGAATGTAGTTGCGCACGCTCGATGCGTACCACTCGGTGCGCTTTGCCAGGTCTGGGTTCTGACGGCGCGACGGTGGTGCGACGTTCATCTTGTTCAATTCACGAGCAATCGCGCGATAGCTCAGTCCACGGTCCAACAAGTTTTCCATGATTGGCCAGACATCAGCGGCACGCTCTTGACCGGCTGCGCGTTGCGCTTCGTTGCCAGCTTTGCCAGCCTCGGCCAGCTTGTCATGCACGCCCAGCTTAGTGATGGTGCGGCCAGACTTGGCAGTGTAGCTCCCCTTCTCTGCTATCTCAGTCTGGATACGGTTCAATGCCATCTTGGTACGAGCCTTGATTTGTGTGCGCTCCATCTCAGCGACGGCAGACAACAAGCCAATGGTGTTGTGGTCCAGGTTGGGATTGTCCACGACAACCAATTTGATTTTGCCGGTCTTCACCTCTTGCTCCAAGAAGCGCAGTGTCTCCCAGGTGCGACGTGACATACGGCTCACAGAGTAAATGACCATTGTGGCGTCGTTCTTGCGGCAGTAATCCAGGCACGCATGTAACTCGTGACGCTGGTGCCAATCGGTGCCGGATGAAACGCCCTCTTCTTTGAACCACTTCAGCTTGTGGTTTCCCCCGTTCAAGAAAGCTTTGATGCCATGCTCCTGAGTAGCAACATCCTGGCCGTCGGTAGAAACGCGAACATAAGCTGCAAACTTGCCTTCGTGCATTGTCCCGTGGTCTGGTCTTGTCATTGTCAACATTTTCCATGCTCCATTCAGCTAATGTTCACCTATACAGCATAGATAGCACGGTGCTAGCATCCGTTCAAGTACCAGACGTAACTTTTTTTGGAACGGAGAAATGAGTAAAGACAAAGCAGTCATATTTATCCGCACGCACCCCGACGTGAAAGACGCCGTAGAAGCGGAAGCAAAGCGCAAGCAGATGTCCACAAACCTCTGGCTCGAAGAGCTGTTGTGCCGAGAGCTGAACCTCAACCTCGAACACCAGATGAAGGTGATGACCAGGGCAGCGGGACAGGTTGCGTGAAGTACAAGGCCAAGAAAGTAGAACTCGATGGTCACGTCTTCGACAGCCAAGCCGAAGCAAAACACTACTGGCACGTCCTCAAACCGAGGGCCGAGGCCGGCGAAATAACTAACCTCGAACTCCAACCGGTGTTCAGATGTACAATAGATGGGAAATTGATATGCAAATACATAGCGGACTTCGCATACTTCGACCGACAGGCGACGGGTCTCCAGGGACAGAGGGGAGCCAGGGTCATCGAGGACGTGAAGGGGTTCAAGACACCAATCTACAATCTCAAGAAGAAGCTGGTTCACGCCCTCTTCCCCGGGACCGTAATCTGCGAGATTTCACCGTCTCTCTATCGTGCAAAGAAGTGGTCCTTGCCGTCTCACGCAAGAGCGGTATAAGCACCATCGAGCTGCTATCGATGCGCCGGCACCAGGACGTAATGATATGGCGGCACATGATTTACGGGCTATGCTCCGAGCTGACCTACGCATCCAAGCCTCAGATCGGACGCATCCTCAACAATCGCGACCACACGACAATCCTTCACGGCATCAGACGCCTGGCTGTTCTGCGCGAAAACGACCCCGCCATCGACCGAGCATACCGCGAACTACGAGCGGAACTATCCGAGAGCTGATTTCTTTATGGCCAAAGCGTACAACTACAAGACCACACGTTTACCAGATCGGAACCCCGATTGGCGTAGCAAGCTGGCCCAGGGCGAAATGTTCGAAGCCCGTGTACGCAATTGGCTCAAAGAACAAGGCCACGAATGTTGGAAACCAAAAGACATAGAGTATGACCTACGCATCAACATCGAAGTCCCGCTGTACGGAACCCTGCCCCTCACCGGAGAATGTAAGTACGACGTGTCGGCAGAACACACGCGCAACCTCGCTCTCCAGGTGTTCGATGGCGGCAAGCCATCCGGCATACATCCGGAAGGTCCAAACCCGCACCTCTGGTTTCACGGCGTCGGTGACGAGATGTGGGTCATCCGTACCAAAATCATTCAGTCCCTGGTCGAGAGTTTCAGAACAAGCTGGGGAAGCAAAATCGTTCCAATGGGAAACAAATCAGAAAAGGCCAAGGGCATTCTCATGCCAATCCACGTCGCACAGAAGACAGTGGGAGGCCAATGGGTGAAACTATGACAGATACCAAAACCAAACAATGCCCCGATTGCGACGGCTCCGGCTCATGCGAATACGAGAAGAACGTCATCGACTACATCAATGGCGGCTTCATCGATGCGTACTGGGATACATGCGACACATGCCAAGGCTCCGGTGAAATAGAAGACGACCGCGAAGAGGATGAGATAGACTTCTGATGCGACACGTTGATTTATGCAGTGGAATTGGTGGCTTTTCTCTTGGCTTTGAGTGGGCCGGGTTAAGTTCTCCTGTTTTGTTTTGTGATATTGAAGAATGGTCGCGTAAGATACTTGCGAAGCATTGGCCTGATGTGCCGATTGCAGAAGATGTAAAGGAATTAGCAAATGACCCAGATGGACTTGTTCCAGACTGCGACATCCTCACCGCAGGATACCCGTGCCAGCCATTTTCACTTGCCGGGGAGCGCAGAGGCACAGAAGATGACCGACATATCTGGCCATACATATTTTCCATTATTCAAACCAAACGACCCTCTTGGTGCGTTTTCGAGAATGTTTATGGGCACGTCTCTATGGGCCTCGACGAGGTGCTATCTGACTTGGAAGGGCAAGGCTACGCCGCAAGGCCGTTCATTGTTCCAGCTTGTGCCGCTGACGCGCCTCACAGACGAGACAGAGTTTGGATCATCGGACGAAATTTGGCCAACTCCAACAGCCCGAGATTACAAGGGAGCGAGAAAGCCAGAGACACTCAAGGCAGTGGGCAGAGATGCAAAGAACAGCTTGCCAGACGCAGTGAGGTCAGGACTATGGCCAACGCCAACAGCAAGCGACAACAGGGACAGAGGCCACAAGGGAATGCCAGCTATCAAGAGGCGAATGGAGAAGGGCAAACAGCTCAATCTTTCAATGGTAGTCTCCGAGACTTCTGGCTCCCTGAACCCGCAGTGGGTCGAGTGGCTAATGGGATACCCAGAAGGGTGGACAGACTTAAAGGATTAGGAAACGCTATAGTCCCACAGATTGCCCAGCGCATAGGCCAAACAATACTCCAAGTAAACGCCCAAGAGATAGACTTCTGATGGAAAAGTCTAAGCTCACCCCAGACCCAATCAGAGACGCTCCAGAGGGACACGGCGAAGGCCAATCCCCAGGCGCTATCTCTATCATGCCTGGCAGAGCCACAAGAGACCTCCGCTTCGTGCAGTACCCCATGACATTCTTCATACTGTCATACGCCTGTTCACACGCTTCAGCATACACAGCTTGCTTCTGGGTGAACCAATCCACAATCGCGAAGACACTCAACATCTCTCAGCAAGCAGTCTCACAGCACTTCAACAAGCTCGTCAAATGGGGATACATCGAGAAGCTCCGCAAAGAAGCTCCGTCCAGACCATACGGTAAGAAGGGCGCAGTCTGGCGCGTCATCTACGACCCACGCATGTCATGGGAAGATGTCGTCGCCAGCGCTCCAGAGCCAGAGAAGACACCACAAGACCTGGCAAGAGAAGCAGCCAAGACAATAGAACTCGCAGACAGAGGCCCAAGAGGACACCTATCCAAGCCCAAGAAAAAGCCTGTGGATAAATCTAATAAGACACAAGCTCCAGCTTGTAATACTGCTAGCTCTGACAATTCCAAAAACAAGCCCCAGCTTGTACAAGAACACAAGCCACAGCTTGTACATAACTACTACAATAGAACTATAGATAAAGATAATATAGATAATGGGATTTGTAGAAGTTTATGCACAGCTTACGCACGCATCGTACAGGATCAGTACGGTCGAGCATGGCAGTACGACATGCGGCAGATGTCATTGGCCCGTGACCTGATCGAGCTGGGCTACACGGTCGAGAGCTTCACCGAGGATGCGCAGGGTGTTGTGCGTTGGCTGGCTAAGAAGAACAAGCAAGCACCACAGTCACTGCAATACTTCATCACTAGGAAGAACAATGACAGCAAGCCCAAGGATGTTGATGCGCTGATAAAGCACCTGGGTAACAAGATGAGGATGACATGAGTGTACAAACATCAGACGGTCGCTTGGTATGTGTACA
>Ga0181592_10001030_pt1 | contig 22268 bp, 21 predicted proteins | sample 071ome_20_FD_133755 | JGI IMG/M metagenome (GOLD analysis project Ga0181592, IMG submission 133755) | Coastal salt marsh microbial communities from the Groves Creek Marsh, Skidaway Island, Georgia - 071412BT metaG (megahit assembly) | ecosystem: Environmental > Aquatic > Marine > Intertidal...
AACTGCAACGGCTGCCGAGATCGGTCAGGCCGGAAATCTGGATGTCACCGTTAGCCAGATTGCTAAGCGTGCTGGCATGTCATCGGCGCTAGCCCATCATTATTTCGGCAGCAAAGAGCAAATTTTCATTGCAACGATGCGCCATACGCTTGTGATCTATGCGGCTGAAATCCGGGATGCTCTGGCCAAGGCAGAAACCCCCATCGAGCGCATGTATGCCATCATCCAAGCCTGCTTCGGGAGCTCAAATTTTCGCACAGAAACGATCGCTACATGGCTGAATTTCTATGTTCTCGCACAAACCTCGGATCAGGCCAAACGCTTGCTTCGTATTTATCATAAGCGACTGCATTCAAATTTGGTCTTTAATATGCGCCCCCTGGTAGGTGATCGTGCCCCTGATGCGGCCAGCCGCATCGCCGCAATTATCGACGGAATATACCTTCATGAAGCCTTGGGGGCCCAGCTTCCAAACAGCAAAGCAGCAACTGCCCAAGTTTTTCGGGCGCTTGATCTAGAAATTGAGAGCGTGAAATGACCAAGCCAAATATCCTTATCATCATGGTAGACCAGTTAAATGGGACTATGTTCCCCGACGGGCCTGCCGATTGGCTTCACGCGCCGAATCTGAAAAAGCTTGCCGCGAAATCGGTTCGCTTCGAGAACTGCTACACCGCCTCTCCGTTGTGCGCGCCCGGTCGAGCCAGTTTTATGTCTGGTCAATTACCCTCAATCACAGGGGTTTATGACAATGCAGCGGAATTCCCTTCGGATTTGCCCACCTATGCACATCACTTGCGCCGCGCCGGTTATCAAACTGCCCTTTCCGGGAAAATGCATTTCGTCGGCCCCGATCAGCTGCACGGGTTCGAGGAACGCCTGACCACAGATATTTACCCCGCCGATTTCGGCTGGACACCCGACTATCGCAAACCGGGAGAGCGGATCGACTGGTGGTATCACAACATGGGTTCGGTGACTGGCGCCGGTGTTGCCGAAATCTCGAACCAAATGGAGTATGATGATGAAGTGGCCTATGAAGCCACGCGCAAGCTATATGATTTATCACGTGGGCACGATGATCGCCCTTGGTGCCTGACTGTCAGCTTCACACACCCGCACGATCCCTATGTCGCACGCAAGCAGTATTGGGATCTATATGAAGACTGTGATCATTTGCTGCCCGCTGTCCCTGCCATGAACTACGAGGATCACGACCCGCATTCGAAACGCATTTTCGACGCGAACGACTGGCGCAATTTCGACATCACTGAAGACGATATCCGCCGCTCGCGACGCGCCTATTTCGCGAATATCAGTTATCTGGACGACAAAATCGGCGAGATACTGGACACCTTAGAAAGTACTCGACAAGAAGCGGTGAGCCTTTTTGTCTCCGACCACGGCGATATGCTGGGTGAGCGTGGCCTTTGGTTCAAGATGAACTTCTTCGAAGGCTCGGCACGCGTGCCTATGATGCTTTGTGCCCCTGGACTAGAGCCGCATCACGACGCCACCCCAGTCAGCAACATCGACGTCTGCCCAACGCTTTGTGATATCGCAGGAATTTCGATGGAGGAGGTTGCGCCATGGACTCAAGGCGAAAGCCTTTTGCCATTGGCAAGCGGCACGCCGCGCAGCTCGCCGGTTGCCATGGAATACGCCGCCGAGGCAAGCAATGCCCCTTTGGTTTCGCTGCGGCTTGGTAAATACAAATTTAACCGATGCGCGCTTGATCCCGATCAGCTTTTCGATCTGGAGAACGATCCGCACGAATTGACCAACCTGATCGGCAATCCAGACCATGCACAGGCCGAGGCAGATTTCAGTGCAATGGCGACTGCTCGATGGGATCTTGATCGTTTCGATGAAGAGGTCCGGCGGTCTCAGGCGCGCCGATGGATCGTGTACGAGGCACTTCGGAACGGCGAATATTTCCCTTGGGACTATCAGCCGCTGAAGAAAGCCAGTGAACGGTTCATGCGCAACCACATGGATCTGAATGTGCTGGAGGAAAACCAGCGCTATCCGCGCGGAGAATAAACCGCGCCTAAACTGACGCAATAGCGTCATTTTTAAAACAACTGGGAGGGAAACCAGAAAATGACAACAATCATATCCTTCGGTGTATTGCTGGCCTTCGCGCTGGCAATTTACATCACAATAAAGTGGTGGAACCTGCGGCTTGTCGGGCCGCAACCTGTTTCGCTGTTCGTGTTCATCTCGATCCTGTTTACATCCGGTCTGGACGTGGGATTGGTGATGTTCCCCCTAGCGTGGGACTTCCCGCTATATGCCGATACCGCAACGGAACCGGCCTATGCTTTCACAAATCCTCTGGCGATCGAATTCGGCTATTGGGGCTTTCTGATCTGGGCGTTCTACTTCTTGACCGCGTTCTATTTCTGCGTAATCGAACCGCGCGTAAAGTTTTTCGAGATCCCTGTGGTTAAATGGATCAACAACATCGTCATTATCGCCACCTGTGCGTTCACTGGAGCCTTGTTCCTGATCTATCTGCCCTACTACATCCCGATGGTTGGCGACGGTGAGTCCGTTGTGCCGGCGTTCTATGTGCTGACTTTCCTTGTCATCCTTGCAGCGGCCTATTCGTCAACCCACATCCGTTATGTGAAGATCCTGTCTGTTGCGTCCGTGGCGCTTTTCATAGGTCTAATCCTGATGGCTTGGGTGCTTGCAGGTATGGGTATGGGCGACTTCTTTGCAAGCGCATCAAACCTGAGCGGCTATTTCACAAACATCCATAAATTCGTGCTGCCCATGACGGACTATCACGAATTCTTCCTGTTCTGGTGGTTTGCGTGGTCGATCATGATCGGCCAATTTACGTCGCGCTTCGTAGGTGGGCTTAAAACATGGCAGCTGTTGGCCGCATTGCTGGTCTTCCCGTCAATTCCTCTCGCTCTGTGGTTCAGTGTTCTTTATTACTATTACACCGCCGAGATCGTCACCACCGGTCTCATGAACTGGGGCATGGTGATCGTGGGGATTGTCTTCGTGATCAACTCGTTTGACTCGCTCATTCGCCTTTATACCGACAACATGGGCATGAGCGCGAAGAAGCTGGGCACCCTGCCCTATATTGCCGGAAACGTGGTACTTCTTTTTGCCCTGACCCTTCTATTCCAGTCGCAATGGCTGCAAATCCAGTGGGTCGGCACGATTGTCATCGGCATCTACGTCGCCTGTGTTCTGTTTATCTTCCTGAAACACCGCAAGGACGTGGCCGCAATCGACAGCATGCCCGAGGGGCAGAGCCTGTAAGCGCATGACAAAACAGACTGGTCCGGCACATTCGGGCCAGTCAGAAGCTGAATTCAAACCGAGCAGAAATTATGCAAGCAGATTATGTCATCGTCGGAGCAGGCAGCGCAGGATGTGCAATGGCCTATCGATTGTCCGAAGCCGGCAAGTCGGTCATCGTGATCGAGCACGGGGGCAGCGATGCAGGCCCGTTCATCCAGATGCCCGCAGCACTGTCCTACCCGATGAACATGAAAGCCTACGATTGGGGTTACTATTCCGACCCCGAGCCTCATTTAGGTGGACGCCGGATGGCGACCCCGCGCGGAAAAGTCATTGGCGGCTCATCCTCGATCAACGGGATGATTTACGTCCGAGGCCATGCCATGGATTACCAGCATTGGGCAGAAAGCGGAGCGCGGGGATGGAACTACGCAGATGTACTGCCCTACTTCAAACGGATGGAGCACTGGCATTCAGGTGGACACGGGGGTGATCCAGACTGGCGTGGCAGAGCAGGTCCTTTGCATGTCAGTCGTGGCCCGCGCACCAATCCGCTGACACAGGCGTTTGTCGAGGCTGGTCGGCAGGCGGGATATCCGGTTACCGATGACTACAACGGGGAACAGCAAGAGGGTTTTGGACCCTTCGATGCCACTATCTGGAAAGGTCGACGCTGGTCAGCGGCAAACGCCTATCTTCGCCCTGCCCTTGCGCGTCCGAACTGTACCTTGGTGCGTGGTATGGCAGAAAAGGTCGTGATCAAAGACGGGCGCGCCGTTGGCGTGCAAATCCGAAAGGGAGATCGCTCTGCGACGGTCGCTGCTAACAAAGAGGTGATCTTAGCGGCGTCGTCTATCAACTCGCCAAAGTTGTTGATGCTGTCCGGCATCGGACCCGCGAAGCACTTGACAGAACACGGCATCGATTTGGTGGCTGACCGCGCGGGTGTCGGTCAGAACCTGCAAGACCATTTGGAGATGTATATCCAGATGGCGGCAACCCAGCCGGTGAGCCTTTATAAATATTGGAACCTTTTCATGAAGGGACTGATTGGGGCACAATGGTTGTTCACCAAAACCGGCATCGGCGCTTCCAACCAGTTCGAAAGCGCGGCATTCATCCGGTCAAAAGCCGGTGTCGCGTATCCCGATATCCAGTACCATTTCCTGCCGATTGCAGTGCGCTACGATGGCCAGACCGCCGCCGAAGGGCACGGGTTTCAGGCCCATGTCGGACCGATGCGATCGCCGTCGCGCGGGCAAATCACGCTAAAAAGCGCTGATCCGCAGGAAGCGCCCCGCATCCAATTCAACTATATGGCACACGAAAAGGACTGGCAGGATTTCCGCACCTGCATCCGGCTCACCCGCGAGATTTTTGCTCAAGAGGCTTTCAAACCCTATGCCGGCAAAGAAATCCAACCGGGGAAGGATTGCCAGACCGACGACGAGCTGGACGATTTCACCCGACAGCATGTTGAAAGCGCCTATCACCCTTGTGGAAGCTGCAAGATGGGCTCCGAAGACGATCCTATGGCCGTGGTTGATCCGGAATGCCGAGTGATCGGCGTGGAGGGGTTGCGTGTCGCGGACAGTTCGATCTTTCCACGCATAACCAACGGAAACCTGAACGCCCCTTCGATTATGACGGGCGAAAAAGCCTCGGATTATATTTTAGGCAAGGCCCCACTGGCTGCTGAAAATGCACAACCTTGGATCAACCCAAAGTGGGAAACGGAGCAGCGTTGATCGGATTTGAATGAACGCGGCTAAGTTCCGATCTCTGCGTTCCTTAAGCGGCTCTCGCCACTGGCCGATTATTAGTGCAGTGAGCTTATTCGAGCCGGCGTCTATCCGGTAACTCCGGCCAACGCTCTCACTTTTTCCAAGTATTCAGCTGACACTTTAAGGCCGTTTTCATTCACGTCTTGGATCGCTTTTAGCCTGCGTGTACCAGGCAGGCGCGTGCCATCCATCGCAGCGATTGCTGTCAGCAAAACCTCGATGCGCTCGGCGAAGCCTTTACGATAGTCATCTGGTTTGATGGCAATGATAAACTGCCCCACCGCGGGCGCGGGCCCGTCTGCTGACAAAAACGAACTGGCGGTCTGACTAGGTGTGCCACCGGTCAAAGCCGAGGCCATGATTTCGACGATCAGCGCTAAGGCACTGCCTTTGGCATCGCCAATAGGTAGCATCGAACCACCCAACGCGACCTCAGGATCTGTAGTCGGGTTACCCTCAGCGTCAATGGCCCAGCCTTCTGGGATCGGCTGGCCGGATTTCTTGGCATGCATGATCTTGCCGCGGGCCACTTTCGACAAAGACATGTCGATGACCAACGGATCGCCCCCCTGACGTGGTGAGGCGAAAGCAATTGGGTTTGTTCCGAAAAATGGATCGCGTGCCCCCCAAGGAGCCATCGCTTTCGGAGTGTTCGCGAACATCAGGGCAATCAGACCTTCGCGCGCTAGACGATCCACCTGAACAGAAAGCGCCCCACAGTGGTGGGAATTCTGAATGGCCATCGTAGCGATGCCGAGTTCCTTGGCTATCGGGATCGCTGCATCAATGGCAGCATCCAATGCGGGATAGGCAAAACCGTAATCGGCATCGACTGCGATTGCGGTTGGGTTTGGATGACTGACAGACACCTTGGCCTTGGGGTTGATCTTACGCGACCGGACCTGCGCGATGTAATCATCTATTCGCGAAAACCCATGCCCAACCTGACCCTCAGCCTCGGCAGCGACCAGAGCGCGGCCAACAGACGCGGCTGCATCATGGGCAACCCCTGCAGCTTTAAAAGCGGATGTGACGAGTGTTTCGGCTTCGGCAAGACTGATGCGGTCCATGAGATATCCAGTAATTAAAACAGAAAAGGGCAGCCAGAAGTAATCCAGCTGCCCTTCAAGACATATAGACTTATGCCGAGCGGTACAGCTTGGTCATCGAGAATTCGCGGTGACCCAGAGCCTCGGCCGCTGTGTTCCGGCCATTTGCAGTGCGGCGGATCATTTCGATTAGTGCGTCACCTGCCTCATCGATGGTTTGGTCACGGCGGAGAATGCCTGAGACGTCCACGTCGATGTGCTCGCCCATGGTGCGGACGGTGCGTGGGTTTGCGGTGATCTTGATAACCGGCACAATCGGGTTACCGACGACGTTACCCTGACCAGTCGGGAAAGTGTGAATGACGGCGCCACCGGCGGCCATTAGTGTCACACATTCTGCCGCTGCCGACGAGCTGTCCATGAAGTACAGACCGTTGCCAGATTTCGGCTGCTCAGCGGGATCAAGAATATCGATGTACCGTGAGGTGCGGCCGATTTTTTCAAGGTTGCCCAGTGCTTTTTCTTCGATAGTGGTCAGACCGCCAAGGATGTTACCTTTGGTCGGCTGGCTGTCCGAGAGGTCGTCGGTCTGGTGGGCAAAGATGACCTCGTTCTGGTAAGCTTCCCACATTTTGTACCAACGCTCGCCCACTTCTTCGTTGATCGCGCGCTCTTTACAAATGTGCTCGGCGCCCGTGATTTCCGAAGTTTCGCCAAAAAAGCCGGTGATGCCTTCGGGAAGCAGCTTGTCGTACATGTTACCAACCGTTGGACAAGAACCCAGACCGGTTGTGGTGTCTGATTCACCGCATTTGGTCGAAACCCACAGCTCAGAGATCGAGCACTCTTCGCGCTGGTATTCTGTCGCCATATGTACGAACTCTTTCGCGGCCCAGCTTGCAGCACGGATGGTTTCAAAGTCGCCTTTCTGCTCGATCGAGAACTCTGCAACTGGCTTTCCGGTTTCACGAATGCCATCTGCGATGACTTTGGTCCACTCGGGCTCGATGCCGATAACGACCACTGCGGCGACGTTCGGGTTCGCGCCGGTTCCGATCATGGTGCGGAAATGCACGTCGAGATCTTCGCCGAACTGGAGGCGTCCGTAGGCATGTGGAATCGCCAAAGTGCCTTTGACGTTGTTCGCAACCGCTTCACAAGCCGCGTTTGAAATGTCGTCCACCGGCAAGATCACAACGTGGTTGCGGACGCCAACGCGGCCATTTTCGCGACGGTAGCCATGGACAGTGATGTTTGAATATTTCGATGCCATTTTCTAGGCTCCTTACCAGCGCTTCGTCTTGCAGTTTTGAGTATGGACGTGACCGCCTTTCGGGATATCGGCGATGATCTTGCCGATGTCCTCGCCGTACTTGATGGCAGTGTCGCCCTCTTTCAGGTCCTTCAGGGCAATTTTGTGGCCGATCGGCACATCTGCACCGGCGGTCAGAGTGAAGGTTGAGTTATCATGGGTTACGCAGCAGAACATTTCGGTTCCGGCGGTCAGGCCTTCGACGACGACAACACCAACGTTGTCTTCGTGGTCGTGCACCAGAAGATGAGGGATATTGGACATGAATCTCTCCTAATCATGTGTTTTATGTCTTATATAAGACTCAAGACTGTGGACTTGTCAATTGTCACCGGATAGATTGGGTCGGAGAATTTTTGAAGCAGAGTAAAAAATGACGAATACTTCGCCGGCAATCAGTTTGATGCCTCTTTACAAGCAGGTACGAGAGCAACTGACAGCGCGTTTGATAGACGGCTCTTGGCAACCGGGCGATGTGATTCCCAGCGAAATCCAGATCGCACAAGAACTTGGAGTTTCTCAGGGTACTGTCCGCAAGGCCTTGGATGAAATGGTCCGAGATAACATCCTGCGTCGCAAACAAGGGCGCGGCACATTTGTTGCCAGTTCGGACGATGCCGAGTTTGTGTTTCAATTCTTCCTGCTGCAACCCGATGACGGAGAGCGGGTACTTCCCACATCCGAGACATTTTCTGTAAAACGCGAAAAGGCAAATGCGGCGACAGCGAAGTTGCTAGATGTAGCACGCGGAACCGATACCATCCGGATCGAGCGGTCCAGAAGTCTTAATGATCGAGCAGTGATTTCCGAGACGGTTATACTGTTACGTGAACTCTTCGACGACTTCCCAACTGTCGCTAACGTTCCAAATAATCTTTATAATCTCTACGCAAAACGTTGGGGAATCCGCATCGGGCGGACTGACGAAAAACTAAAAGCCGTTCCAGCGTGTAATGTTGATGCCGAAAGATTGGGGTGTGACCACGGAATGCCTTTGTTGCAGATCGAGCGTGTTGCCTGCGATCTAAGCGGGCGTCCGGTAGAATTGCGCTTGTCTCGCTGCCTTACAGACGCGTTTCATTATTCTGCCAGCTAGGCAACCTGTTGATTGGGTCAATCTTTCAGACGGACAACATGCACGGCACAATGCGCGTGACGAACAACACGCGAAGCCGTTGTGCCAAGCAGATAATCCGAAAGCTCAGGCTTGTGCGATCCTATTACAATACAATCGGCGTCAATCTCAGCGGCATAGTCGATGATCGTTCGGGCGCTATGACCCTTTTTCATGACCGGAGAAATTCGGTCAATGCCAGATACCCGTTCGTTCAAGGCTTGTTCCGCTCGGTCGTAAGCGGCACGAACGATATCGGCATCTAGATAAGCACTGACAGACCCCTCAGGCGCTTCGTACACATGAAGCGCGACCATCTCGCCGCCTTCGCTGAGCAACTGTTGTGCCGCTGCAATAGCCGTGGATGCAATGCCATGGCTCAAGGCCATCGGGATCAAGATTTTTTTATACATCGTATGCCTCTGTGTTCATCCAAATCTGAAGATCACAACCAAGGGTCCAGAATAATTTTCGGTGCTGGGGTTCTACCGTTCCGTATGTCGCTGAACGCTTGGTTTCCGTCTGACAGTGCCCGTCGTTCCGTCCAGTCGAGGGGACCCAGTCGCCCATCAAAAATGGCCTGCGCGGTCTCGCGGAAATCGTCTGCAGTGTAGGTATAGGTCCCGATAAAGGTGATCTCTTGAAGAGTCATTCGGCGGACGTCCAGTCCACCTGAATCTTCGCCTAACCCGATATGCACAATAACGCCACCGGGCGATACTAGTGCAGATGCTAGAGCTCGCGTGGTCGCGTAACCCACCGCGTCTACAACGATTGGGAAACTACCTTCTGCAACTTCAAGCGCAACAACACCGCAACGCGCGTTTAAATAGTCTCTGCGGACGGGGTTAGGCTCGACAACCGAAACGTCCTCAATTTCCATAGCTTTCAGCGCCAAAGCAGCCGCCAAGCCGATCGCGCCACCTCCGAGAACTAGCGCCTTGCGATCCATAGACGGGTGTAGCGCGTGCATACCCAACTTTGCGGCATGCCAACTAACGGCAAGCGGTTCTGCAAGCGAGGCTTTCTCGAGTGAAACACCATCAGGCACGGTGACAAGATTGACCTCGGGCATGGCCACCCATTGTGCGAAAGCTCCTTCGCGCGGCGGCATCGAGATGATCTGACGCTCGGGGCAAAGGTTCTCGCGTCCTGCCTGACAGGCCGGGCAGCTGCCGCAAGTCACAAGAGGATTAATCGTTACGCGATCACCGTCACGCGGACCGCCCTCAATCGTTCCTGCAGCCTCGTGACCAAGGATCAGCGGAGCGGGACGTCGGTTGTCGTGACCAAGATAGGCATGCATGTCCGACCCGCAAATACCCACGCTGTCAATGCGGATCAGATGCTCACCCTCTGCAGGTGTGGGGTCTGGAACGTCGCGATAGTCCATGGCCTCTGGGCCACTATAGACAAGTGCCTTCATTTTGCTGTGAAACCTCCATCAACCATAAGTACTTGGCCGGTCACATAGTTCGATGCGGGCGAGGCAAGAAACAGGAGCGGCCCATCGATATCTTCCGGTTCGCCATTGCGCCCGATACAGGTTTGCGCGGCGTTACGGGCGGCCCGTTCAGGGTCAGCGAACACAACGGCGGTCAGTTCAGTACGAAAAAAGCCCGGGCCAATGGCGTTCGCGTTGATACCATCTTTGGACCATGCCTCTGCCATTGCGCGAGTCAGCTGCGCGATGGCACCTTTAGAGGCACCGTAAGCTATCCCGCCCGGAAACGCTCGCGTTGTTTGGAGCGATGCAAAATTGATGATCCGCCCCCAACCCTTTTCCTTCATATCGCCAACAAGGTGCTGACTCAGAAAAAACGGCGTACCAAGGTTCAGGCCCATCGTGATGTCCCAACCAGCCTCGGTGACCTCATCAGCGGCTTCGCGGGTGTTGATACCGGCCGCGTGAACGATGATATCTGGCGCGCCGAAAGGTTTCTTGATCTGACGGGCTAGATCTGCCAGCCCATTGCGATCACTCAGGTCATACGAAATCGAGGCGGCGGTTTCGCCAACCTCATTTTTCCAATCCTCAAGGGCTCCCGCACGGCGAGCAACGCCCACCACCTTCGCGCCTGCTTGCGCCAGAACCGTCGCTGCACGTCGTCCCAATCCGGCGCTTGCGCCTGTAACGCAAGCCACCTTGCCGGATAGATCAAACATAGCAGACGGCGTTTCCGTGTTACTCATTTGCAGCCAGATCGAAATTCTCGCCCGGGAAGTATTTGGCAAGGCGCACATCTGCCGAACGGGCGTGCCCTTCCATGCCTTCCAAACGAGAGATGCGCGCGGTCGCGATCGCAACGGGTTTCGAGCCTTCGCGTGTTGCGCGCTGCCACGTGACGATCTTCATGTACTTGTGAACGCTCAGACCACCCGTATAGGAGGCTGCACCAGAGGTTGGCAAAACGTGGTTGGTTCCAGCCGCTTTGTCTCCGTATGAAACTGTGGTCTCCTCGCCAAGGAACAGAGATCCATAGCACGACAAGCGCTCAAGCCACCAATCCAGATCGTCGGCCTGAACCGTCAGGTGTTCCGGCGCGTAATCGTCCGATGTTGCGGCCATCTCTTCGCGGTCTGCACAGAGGATTACCTCGGCATAGTCGCGCCAAGCAGCGGTCGCATTCTCGCGGTTCACGTCTGGCAAATCGTCGATGTAGCTCGGAACAATTTCCATGACTTTCTCGGCTAATGCTCGGTCATCGGTGACCAACCAAACCGGAGAGTTATAGCCATGCTCGGCCTGACTGACGAGGTCAGTTGCAACGATATGCGCATCTGCCGACGAATCCGCAAGGATCAGGCTATCAGTTGGACCTGCTATCATGTCGATGCCGACACGGCCGAACAGCATGCGCTTAGCTTCCGCAACGAATTGGTTTCCCGGACCCACAAGAATTTTTGCCTTTGGAAGACCGAACAGTCCGAAAGTCATAGCAGCGACGCCCTGCACACCGCCCATGGCCATGATTTTGTCCGCGCCACAGATATGCGCTGCGTAAACGATCGCAGGCGCAATCCCAACGCCGGGACGTGGCGGTGAGCAGGCAACGATATGGCCGCAACCGGCAACCTTTGCCGTGGTTACGGTCATGATTGCGCTTGCGATGTGGCTGTAGCGGCCACCTGGTACATAGCAGCCAGCAGCGTCAACGGGGATAGCCTTCTGTCCCGCAATCAATCCCGGCACCACTTCGTACTCGATATCTGAGACGGTTGCTTTCTGCGCTTCGGCAAAGCGTTTTACGTTGTTGTGCGCAAACTGAATATCCTGCTTGAGCTTTTCTGGAACCAAAGCACAGGCTGCCTCGATCTCTTCTGGGGACAGGATAACACTACCATCGTATTTGTCGAATTTTGCAGCGTACTCAAGCGCTTTCGCGTCGCCGCCAGCCTCGATATCATCAAGGATTTCGCGCACGATTTCTTTGGTTTCCGATGCATCGGATCTTGAAGTCAGAGTGGCTTTTTTCAGATACTCACGGGCCATCTTGGTTATCCTTATTTATAGATATCAGGCAGAAGTGTTGTTGAGATTGCTGGGATGTACGCGATCATGAGCACTACAATCAGCATGAAGAAGACGAACGGGATGGCTTTTGCAGCGATCTTGAGGATAGATTCACCGGTGATGCCAGAGACAACGAATAGGTTTAGACCCAGTGGTGGCGTGATGAAGCCGACGCCAAGGGCGGTGATCATCATGATGCAGAACTGGATTTCGTTCATGCCGATGTTGTCGGCCAACGGCTTCAAAATCGGGGCAAGGATCACGATGTTGGGGGTGGTTTCCATGACGCAGCCTGCGGCGATCAGGATGCCGATCATCAGCAGGATGAGCAGCATTGGATCGTCGGTCAAGCCGGTGACGGATGTCACAAAGCCCTGAGGTACGCCCATAATGGCCAGCGCCTCGGCAAGAGGGGCCGAGAAAGCGATGATTGGCAGGATCACCCCGTTGACCTTGGCCGAGCTCAGCAACATGGCCGGAAAGTCGGAAAAACGCAGGGTTTTCAGGATAAAGCCCATGCCAATGGTAACGACCACGGCGGTGGCTCCGGCTTCGGTCGGGGTCAGGCGCCCCGAGAAGATGCCGTAGAAGATGATGCCGGGGACGATGAAGGCGTACCAGCCAGACTTCAGCGCAGCACCCAGACGAGCGAAATATTCGCCAAAGCCGATATTGCCGCCGCCCTCATAGCCGTAGATGCGGTTGATCACCACGTTGGTGACAAGGATCGAGATCAGAATGCACAGGCCCGGGATCAGTGCCGCAAGGAACAAGGTCGAGGCGGATATGCCCAGTACAAGGCCGATGATGATATAGGCGATTGAGGGTGGGATGAGGATACCGGTACAGGCCCCTGCGGCGACCAAGGCGCAGGCGTATGGGCGTGGATAGCCACTCTCGACCAGACGGTCGATGGTCATCCGGCCGACGGCTGCAGCGCCTGCCGCGTCCGAGCCTGAGATTGCGGCGAACATGCCACAGACCAGAACGGTGGCCGAGCCGAAGCCGCCTTTAGCGAACTGGGTCAACGCCTCGGCCACATCAAGGAACTTGCGGCTCAGACCCGTGCGCACCAGCACGTCACCGGTTAGGATAAAAAGCGGAACAGCGGTCAGCGCAAAGGCGTCGATGCCGGTAAAGAGGCTTTCGCCCACAGCACTTAGCGGCATGTCGCCCGACATCACCAGCATGGTGATCGCGGTGGCTCCGATGGCGGCCCAGACCGGCACGGCCATGGCTATCAGTCCGACAAACAGGATGACGGGAAGATAAAAGTCCCAGCCCAGCTCGACCGTTTGGTTCATTTGCTGCCACAGCATAGTCGGGCTCCTTAGTCGAACAGCTTGTCACCTTCGAAGACCGGCGTGCCGCTGCGAAGGCTGCGCAAGTCGCGCAATAGAGATTGAAGAAGACGCCAGATCATCAGGGTAAATCCGGCAGGAACCGCCATCAGGAACCACACCATCGAGACCCGGAGTCCGTGGCTGACCGACCCGAACTTGGCCGAAACATGGACCGTTTCATAAGACCAGTAAAGCGCGATCACGGCGACAACCAGCATCACCAGATCACCGAAAATATACATCACTGCTTTCATGCGAGTGCCCAGATAATGCAGCACTACGTCAATGCGGATATGGGCCCGTTCCTTAACGGCTGCAGATGCTCCGATCCACGCCAGATAGATAAACGAATATCTCACGATCTCTTCGCCCCAGATCGAAGAGTAGGAAAAGACCTCGCGGCGCAACACTTCGACGGCCATGGTGATGACCAGCATCACGTAGAAGATCAGCAATGCCCATTTCTCGGCATTCTTGTCGATCAGACGCAAGAGTTCCATCGGTCCATCCAGTGAGTTGCAAAAGATAAGGGAGGGGTGCCCGTCGTGCGGACACCCCGACAACGCTTATGCGTCGTGGACGTAGTATTTGCCTTGCGTGCCTGCTGCTTCTTCCAGCTTGGCGAAGTTGTCCATGGAACCGGCCAGTTCGACCTTGAATTCGTCCCATTCGGCGTTCTGATAACCGCCGACATCCTGCCATTCCGCCAACTGATCGTCGCTGAGCGAATGGAATTGCACGCCCGATTTGGCAAGCTCGGACATTGCATAGGAGCGGGCCGATGGGACCTTGGACAGATTCTGGTGCGCGGTCATTTCCGAACCCCACATGATGCCTTCCTGAACGTCTGCAGGCATCGAATTAAACCATTCAAGGTTACACGAATAGACTTGGCTATCCGGCACTGCCTGCGTGAAGGTGACATGGCTTAGGATGTCTTTGAAGCCAAAGACATATAGCGCGCCAACCGACGGATCGAGCGCGTCCGCCACGCCCTGCTTGATCGCCGACGGGGTTTCACCCCAAGCAACCGGTGTCGGGTTCGCGCCGACCATGCGGTAGTACTGCTGAAGCATCTTCGATCCCGGAACGCGGAATTTCACACCGTCCATGTCACTGGGGGTAATGATCGCATCGCCTCCCTTGCGAACCGCGACAACGCGTGGGTCAATGTTGACATAGAATAGTGCTTTGAAGCCGTTCGCTTCGACCTTTGGGTGGACTTCTTTGGCCCAGAAGTCAGAAGTTACCAGGTTGGTGAAGCGCTGGTTGGAACCGCACAGATAGGGCATGTTGATCAGGTCCACGGTCGACGCGAAAGGCGCGAAGTTCGACAGAGAATGCTGAGCCGCTTGGATCGTACCGCCCTGTACTTTCTGTACAAGCGCCCCACCTGCGCCTAGCTGACCACCCGGCGCAAGCTTTACATAGACCTTGCCATTTGTGGCGTTCTGGATGTTTTCCTTCAGGTCCAGTTGCATAATCGGGTAGCTGCGCGATGCGCCCAAAACATAGGCAGTTGCCACAGTCATGACGTGATCAGCTGCGGCTTCACGCTCGCGCTCTTCCGAGGCGGTCTGCGCGGCGGCCTGGCTCGACCAAAGTGTACCAGCTGCACCGGCAACCATCGCGGCCGTAAAGCCACCGGTTCCGGCGAGCTTCAGAAAGTTACGACGCTCTGCAGATGCGAGCTCCTTGCGCGTTTTATCCATAATTTCCTCCCTGGATTTATTGTTCGGATTTGTCGTTCTTGGCTGCCTCTTCACGCTTTAAAATGCCGGCCACAAACGCCAGCGAAACCGCAAAAAGCAGCACCATCTCTCCCACATCTCCCAAAAATGGCGCCGATCCAAACGAGCCTAAAGCAACGTTCAGAAAGAAAATCGCAAACAAAACAAGCGCCATCAAAAGAAACATTTCGGACCCTCCCTCGCCAAATGGCGATTCGAATTGAATGTAAGCGCTTACAAGTCTATATGCAAGCGCTTACATAGAGATTTACAATACCCACAAAAGAAGCGTATGAACGTATGCATGAAAAAACATTCATACATTGTTTCTAGCTAAGTCCATGACTGGCAATGCACCACGGATCCCAAAACTGGCAGATGTCGCTAAATCTGCAGGCGTGTCTACGGCCACAGTTTCTCGTTGTTTGAATTCGCCCGATCGCGTGATTGCCGAGACCCGAGAGAAGGTGCTCAATGCTGTACGTGAGCTTGGCTATGCGCCGAACTTTAATGCTCGCGCTCTCGCTGCACGCAGGTCCAACACATTTGGAGCCGTAATCCCGACCATGGAGAATGCGATTTTCGCAAGAGGTTTGCAGGCCTTTCAGGAAGAACTTCACGCGAATGGGATAACGCTTTTGGTCGCGTCTTCTCAATATCAGGCCCAGATTGAGGAAGAACAAATTCAGACATTGGTCACCCGCGGCGCAGATGCGGTGCTACTGATCGGTTTTGACCGCATGCCTTCAATCTACGAGTTTCTGAAAAAGCGAGATGTGCCCGCCCTGGTGGCGTGGGCGTTTAAACCCGAGGACGCCAATATTTCGATTGGATTTGATAATCGCGCGGCCATGAAAGAGCTGGCTGAAAAAGTTATCGGGCTGGGGCACCAGAAAATCGCTGTTATATCGGCGTATCAAAACAACAATGACAGGGCCCGAGAACGTGTAGAAGGCATCAGGGGTGCGATGTTGGATAACGGACTGGATCCTTCAACGCTTCAAGTTTTCGAGACAAGTTACTCGATAGATAAAGGCTCTGACGCATTTACGGAGCTATTCAAAGCAGAAGATAGACCGACAGTTGTGATGTGCGGAAACGATGTACTTGCCGTCGGGGCTTTGCGTGCAGCCCATCAGTTGGGGCTGAGAGTGCCACAGGATGTATCCATAACCGGTTTCGACGATATTGAGTTGGCAAGCGTGGCAAACCCTGCCCTAACGACCGTTCACGTACCTCACCGCAAAATGGGACGTGAAGCCGCCCGCATGTTGTTGAAAATGGCCAGCGGCGATCAGGGCGTAGAACGGCGAAAGCTGACAACATTTATCTGCATGCGCGAAACGCTTTCAAAGCCGTTCTCGATTTGACTCTGTGAATATGGCATTCAACCGGCTTTTTTAAAGTCCCTAAGAACACACCCGCCATTTATGTCGGTCCGCTCGCCGTTTCGCATCGAAAGCCTGCCGTTCACGAGCACATGAGCGATCCCGCTGGCGTATCGGCGGGGATGTTTCGCGGTGGCATTGCTGGCGATATTCGCTGCATCAAAGACGCAGATGTCGGCGTGGAAGCCTGCTTTAATCATGCCACGCTTTGGCAAACCAAGACGCTCGGCCGGAATTGAGGTGATCTTGCGGAGTCCTTCAGCCAAAGACAGAATCTGCCGATCACGCACATAATACTGAAGAAACCGTGCCGCCCAACCGTAGCCGGTAAGCGAACCCAGATGATCCTTCAGGATACCATCATTTGCAATTGCGACAGTGTCCGAAATAACCGCACATTCAGGTTGCTCCAAGCAAAGATCGACATCTTCGTCTCGGAAGCTCTTCGAGGACCACATACAAGCCATCATGTGATCGCCTTCTTCCAACAGAATATCGAGGATCGCGTCATAAGGATGGCAATTCCGCATTCGGCCGATCTCGGCGAAATCTGCGCCGACGAGATCTTTGTTTACTGTGGCGTTTAGAAGAACGATGTCCTCCCACTTTTCGGCTTTGACAATCAACCACATCGGCTTCGGATTGGCTTTGATCTTTTCACGCATTTCGGGGTCTGCAAGACGTTTCATGACGTCATCGATCCCGCCTGCCTGCGCCCATTTCGGCAGGATCGCGGCCATCAAAGTGTGATTCCAGTCGTGCGGGATCACGTCAAACGCGATATCTACATCGTGCCGACGTGCCAGTTCAATCATTTCAAGCGTGTGGTTCATAGCATAGTCTGGCGCGCCGAACTTGGGCTGGATGTGGCTGATTTGTAGCTTTGCACCCGACTGACGGGCCGTGGCAATTGCTTCGGCAAAGCCCAGATCGTACTGCGTGTCACGGTTGCGGACGTGGGTTGCGTAAAGTCGTCCGTGTTTGGCGGCGACCTCGCACATCGGGACAAGGTGATCCGGTGCCGAGAGGATGCCTGGGAAATACTCTAAACCGGATGAAAACCCGCCCGCACCCTCTTCGATGCATTGCTCGACCAGCTTGGCCATTTTAGCGATGTCGTCGGTATCACCGGGGTCCAACTCGTCCCCCATAACAGCGCGGTGAATTGTGCCGTGGCCTACAAAAGCCATGACATTCACCCCCAATGAACTTTCATCAAGGGCGTCCAGATATTCGCCAAAACCTAACCAGTTTTTATGCTTGGCTTTGTCCGTATACCACGGGGAAACCTTTTTGATGTTGTCATGCGAGAGCACCGGCGCGCAGCTGATACCGCATTGACCGATCACTTCCGTCGTAACGCCCTGATGTACCTGACTTTCGGCGCGCCCGTCCGCAATCAGGGTAAAATCCGAATGCGTGTGCATGTCGATAAACCCAGGAGAGACCACCAGGCCCGAGACATCGATCACCTCAGCAGCACCTTCTGTCGGGATATCGGGTGCAACCTCAGTTATCATTCCATCTTTGATACCGACATCTCCGGTGAAACCTTTCGCTCCAGTTCCGTCAAAAACCTCTCCGCCTTTCAGGATCAGATCGAACATGGGAACCTCTTATTTGGCGATACCATAGGCCCAGTTGGGCAAAATGAGCGTCAAATCAGGGAAAAGCGTCAAGATGATCAACCCGATGACATAAGCCAGAATAAAGGGCAGCACGGCCACAGATATCCGCTCGATCGAAATGCCGGAAATGCGCGCTGCCACTGTTAGGTTCGCCCCCAATGGTGGCGTTAGGAAGCCGATTTCACAAGTGATCACAGTGAAGACACCGAACAATACCGGATCAACGCCAAGGGAGGTCACTAGCGGCAAGAAGACGGCAGTAAACAGAACGATCTGAGCCAATGATTCCATGAAGGTTCCAATGAAGATGTAGAAGATACCTATCAGCATCAGAACAAGGAACGTGTTCGTTGTGATCGAGGTGATGCCCTCTTGCACAGCCGTCGGCACGTCGTAAAAGGCCGTCAACTGGCCGAATGCCAGAGTTGGCGTGATCAGGATCAGGATCCCGGTTAACAGGGCGGTAAAACGCAATGCCTCGATCAGCTTTTTTAATGTCAATTCACGATAGATGAAAAGCCCAACGAAAAGCGAATAGAATACAGCCACACCAGCGGCTTCGGTCGGGGTGAATGCTCCGCCGTAAATACCGCCAAGGATTAGAACTGGCGCACCGATTGACCACTTGCCATCCCAAGCCGCCTTTAGGAACGGACCCCAAGTAAAAGGGTCGCCGTTTCCGCCATAGTTGCGACGGCGGGCGATGATGTAGGTCGTGATCATCAGCAGGATAGTGATCAGCAAACCGGGGATCAAACCGGCTAGAAAGAGCCGTGGGATCGAGGTTTCCGAAACTAGGCCATAAATAATCATCAAGTTTGACGGCGGGATCAGGCTACCAAGCGCACCCGCGCTGGCGGTGATTGCAGCGGCGAAGGGCACGTCATAGCCTTCGCGCTTCATTGCGGGAACAGTCACTGAACCGATAGCAGCCGTGGTTGCCGGTCCAGAACCGGATAGTGCTGCGAACAGCATACAAGCGAAGACAGTAACCAAGCCCATCGACCCGCGATACGCCCCGACCAGATTGGTCGCGATCGAGATCATTCTAGTGGCCATGCCACCGACCTCCATCAATCGTCCGGCAAGCACAAAAAGCGGGATCGTCAGCAATGGGAAAGGTGTCAGACTGGAGTAGCCTGTCTGCGCCATCAGCGTATAGGGAATGTCGATCAAGTAAAGCGCCAAGAGCGTTGTCATCCCGACCGAAACGAACAACGGGATACCTATGATCGTGAGAACGACAAAGGCAATTGCAAGGATCAGAAGCGGGCTCATATTTGGTGCTCCTGCTCTTCTATCGTCGTTTCAAACTCTTCATCGAGCATTCCCGGCAGGCCATTGGCGCCATCCTGATACCAATGCCAATAGGTCTCAATCAGGCGGATCACCATCAGACTGTATCCGATGAATAGAATTGTCTGAGGATAAAATTGGTTGATTCCAAGACTTGGACTTATGGTCGGAAACTTCCACATCACACCAAGATAATCCCAAGTGATCCTTAGCATAAACAGGCAGAACAGCGCCCACAGGATATCGGCTAAGAAGATCACCCCACGGCTCATCATCACGGGAAGCGCTTTGACGGCGACCAGAATACGAATGTGGAAACGTTCGCGAACACATAACGATGCGCCCATATAGACAGCCCAAACCATGCTCACGGCCGCGACCTCTTCGGTCCAGTGCAGGGCGACCTCGAAAATATAGCGCGCGATTACCTGAGAAAATACGCTGACTGCGATGATCACCAAGGCGATACAGCAGATCAGTTCTTCGAAATGGCGTGCAAGCCACCTGATGCCGTTCATGGGATATTCCGTTTTCTAAGATATATTGAGCCGACGGCAGACTCCCGCCGGCTCAATAACGGATTGCTTATTCCGCTGCGGCGCGGATCATCGCCAGCAGTTCGCGGAAATCATCGCTTCTGTTTGTCGCAAATTCATCCTGAACGCCTTTTGCAGCTTCTACGAAGTCAGTCTTGTCCGGAACAGTCATTGCCATGCCGCCCTCGGTGGCAAGCCAATCGCGAATTTCCTGCGTCTCGGTCGCAACTTCTTCTGCCAAGGCAGCACCTGCAGCGGTTGCCGCCCGCATGATGTCGTCACGGTGTTCGTCGCTTAGACGTTTCATAAAGTGATCCGATGCAAACAGCGGCGCGAAGGCTACGAAGTGCTCAAGGATAACAAGGTGCGGCTCAAACTCGTAGAACTTCATGTCACGAATGAATGAGGTTCCGTTGTCTCCGCCGTCAACGGTGCCTGTCTGAAGCGCGGTCGGTGTCTCTGACCAAGCGAGCGGAACAGGGTTCGCTCCGAAGGCTTCAAAGGTGGCAATCATGACTTCGTTCTTAGGCACGCGGATTTTCAGACCATCCATGTCGGCCATCGTGTTTACCGGACGAACCGAGTTGTAGAAATCACGGTACAGCGACGGGCCGAAAGCAAGTAAGTGGACGCTGGTATCGGCTTGCAGCTTGTCTTTCATGTACTGACCGACTTCTCCATCGAGGACACGTGCTAGGTGCTCTTGGTTCTGGAAGATGTAGGGAAGAACTGTCACGTCCATCAGCGGCCAGTGAGGCGAGACGTTGTTGGCGGTGATGAAGAAACCGTCAACGGTCCCCAGTTGCATCGCTTTGAACGCTTCGTCTTCTGTTGCGATCTGGTTGCAGCAGCGCAGTTTCACGTCAATTTCGCCGTCGCTGAATTCTTCTGCGAACCGCTCGAAATGGGCGCCGAAGCGGCCATAAATCGAAGCCTCGGGGGCGCCAAAGCCCACATTCATTGTTACATCTGCCGCTAATGCTGATGTGGCGGTCGTTGCCACGGCTGCAAATGTCAGGGCGATAGACTTCAATCGTTTTACTTCCATGAGTGTCTCCTTGTTGGATTTCCGATTGGATTATTATTTTTTTGTTCCCTCACGTAAGCACAAGGTGTATTGCTTGTATAATATCAAAACAGTCTAAAATGATAGCAAAAAGGTATCATGCGTTTCGATCTCAGACATATCCGATGCTTCATAGCGGTGGCGGAAGAGCTGCATTTCAGGCGCGCGGCCGAACGGTTAGGTATTGCACAGCCCGCCTTGAGTCGAACGATCAAGGATCTTGAAGATGACTTGGGTGTGGTCTTGCTTGAGCGATCTAATCGTTTCGTCGAACTAACAAAAGCGGGTCAGGTTTTTCTTGAAAATGGTCGCGTGATACTGAACACCGTAGATTTCGCCGTTGAAAACACCAGACGCGTTGCCGAGGGCATGGTGGGGTCCCTGCGGGTCGGATACACGGACCTTGCGATTATCGGGAGTTTACCCCTGATTTTAAGCGCATTTCGAAAGAAGCAACCCGATATCGCGCTGCAACTAAGTAACGATGTCTCAATTCAACAGCTTCGAGACATTGAAGAAGACCGCCTTGACATAGGTTTTGTCACTGGACCAATCGCACGAACCGGATTGTCACAAATGCCGGTCACAACCGAAAAATTTGCCTGTCTTGTACCAGCAAGCCATCCGCTGGCTGAGAGCACTTCAGTTCGCATTGCCGATCTTGCTGACGAAGACTTTGTGCACGGTTCTTACAAAGAATGGGAAGTCTTTTTCTCGCATCTTATGCCCATTTGTCACCGTCACGGATTTAGCCCGCGCATTGTGCAGGAGGGTCTGACCAGCATCGGCATTATGGGTTTGGTGGCGGCCGGTGTCGGAATTACCATTTTGACGGAAAGCGTCGGTGACGCTCTTCCGAGCGGCGTGAAAATTCTGCCAATAACGGACGCAGACGCGACCATACAAACTGTAGCCATCTGGAAATCTGACAAGATGGATAGGCCAAAACGCCTTTTTCTTGAGGCGCTTGGTGAAGTTGTCGAACACGAATTCAACATATGACGAGGCGCGAAACATTGCTGTCTCCGCGAAAGAACAGGAGAACCCATGTCTGAAATCACAGTTTTCGAGACCCGGAAAATTCTGACAATGGACCCGAACCGTCCGTTTGCCACCCATGTGGCCGTACGAGACGGCTATATACTTGCCGTTGGGGATAAGTCCTGCGCGGATCAATGGGGAGAGGTCACGCACGACTCATCCTTGGCAGACACCGTATTGATGCCAGGTATGGTCGAAGG
>Ga0181592_10001041_pt1 | contig 22185 bp, 25 predicted proteins | sample 071ome_20_FD_133755 | JGI IMG/M metagenome (GOLD analysis project Ga0181592, IMG submission 133755) | Coastal salt marsh microbial communities from the Groves Creek Marsh, Skidaway Island, Georgia - 071412BT metaG (megahit assembly) | ecosystem: Environmental > Aquatic > Marine > Intertidal...
AAATAGTTTCGTTTGCAGAAGAATTAATACTTAATTTAGCGCCTTATTGGCCCAGTAGTTCAACTGGATAGAATATCAGATTTCGGCTCTGAGGGTTGGGGGTTCGAATCCTCCCTGGGTCACTAATATATCTTGGGATTTGCGTATATACTGGACTTTCGGGTCCAGTTTTGTGTTTATGTCGCCACACAATCGCCACTAAGATACGATTTTCCTGTTTATTTCTACTTGAAAAGTGGGGGTTTTGACCCTTTCAGCCTCAACGATTATCTGTATTTTTGTCCTATGGATGACTTACAAAAGAAACTTCTATCTGCTATAAGGGAACTCAACGATGAAATCAAGTCTTTGAAGGGGGTTATGAAAACCCAATCCAATAGGATTGAGAAACTTGAAGGTGAGTTGAAGCGCAAGAGTGATATAGATGAGGCACGAGCCATAAATAGAGATGCTATGCTGTTAGGTCGTGGTCTTATCCCCGAAGATATATTTTGGGATGCTATGGATGTGAAAGATAGTAGAACTAAAAAGGATTGGGCTGATAATGGCTATATCAATAGAATAGTGAAGGGTCGTAAAGGCTATATTGATGCTGGTTCTATAAAGGCTACTTATCGTGAGGATATGCGTAGGCAAAACTTCTGCTTTGAAAAGGGTAAGTTTATTCCTACTGCCTATGAGCGAAAGCAGTTAGGAGTGCGCTTTGGCTTTGACCCCGATACAGGAGACTATATCCCCGATAGTATGCGTGATACTGACCTCAACGATACTAAATCTATTCTCTTTGAGTAGAAACCTCAACGCTGTATAACCTTTAAACTCATTTTATGTATATTTAAGGATGGTTAAATATATAACTACAAGAGAAATATTAGAAAATACAGAGTTCAGCGAACTAATAGAGCCTTTTGAAAAGGCTGGTTTTGATGAACTCCAAAAGTTTATTGTTCACCATAATAACGGAAAACTCCTTGACTTACTCAAAGACTTTGAGCCAGATAATGAGCGAAAATATAGATTACATAATCTACTAATAGAAAGTATTAGTGGAACAAGTGCGTTTGCTATTAAATCAGTAGCAACTATTGGTATAATCCTTTTAGTTATGTTTTTGATTGCTCTTTTGAGTATCCTGTAAAATCCTACTACGCTCATTTCACTCTCCGCGATGCGGAGAACTTCATTCGCTTTGCTTACTCTTGCTGAAATACTTTACAAGGCTTCGCCTTGTTGGGGGGCAATAAAACAAGGTCTCACGGAAGTCGTTGCTTCGCAACGGATGGAGTGTATCCGCTTTTATACTACCTAATGATGAGGTCATAGTCAATCCCATAATCAAGGTATTTTGTTGTGTAGGTTGTAATGGCTGATTTATCCGTGATATACTCATAGTAAGGAACCGCAAATGGTTTTTTGCTTTCTAATGATAGAGGAGTTGCCCTATCTTGTTTAATGAGGAGATGAGCGTGATTTCCCATAAAATCTTTATCATTTTCTATTGTGTAAAAAATCATATCTACTGCTGAATACTGTTTTAGGATAATATCACAGAACTTATTTACAAGATGAGGTTTCATTTTATAGTTAGTGCGGATTGTTGCCGTGTGGCTCCATTCTAATGTTTCAAGCCAAGCCTTGTAATGCTGTCGTGTTGCTTTCATTTTCTTTTGGTCTGTTGGAACTTCCAGTTCTCTACTTCTGTTATTCCTGTTGTTCTTACTCTATTCTATCCTCTCTACTGGATATAGAAAGAGTAAAGGGCGAATGCCCGTATTTACTGCCGATAAGTGAAGTAAAGGGGGGGTCTTTATGGACCCATTTTGAAGTGGAAACCCCCCGATGCTTCAAGGTTGTGTATTGTATAATCTTACTTATACATATCTACAATCAAACCCAAAATGGTTGTGGATACAAGTGCGCTGTTGAGGTTTTTATATATATTGTTGTTTTACAGGCAAAAAAGATATAAGGATGGCGGTTCGGGTGTGAAACAAAATTGTAGTACGAAGAATTGAAAACTATAGGAAGTGATACTAAATGAAAAATTGTGGATTATGTTAATACAAACTTTTTAATTAACCTCTAATCCTAATGTTCAATCAAATTTTACATTTAATTCTAGACATTTGTCATCAAAAAAAAATATTATAATTCCATTTTAATTATTATTTTAATCTAAATTATATCATGACTGAACTACCAATTATAGCTGGAATTTTAGCTTCCATTTTACATGTTGTCTCTGGGCCTGACCATTTAGCAGCTGTAACTCCCTTTGCCATAGAAACAAAGCGTAAAGTTTGGCGTATAGGTTTTTATTGGGGAGCAGGTCATTTAATTGGAATGCTTATCATTGGAATGCTATTTTTAGCATTTAAAAAAGTTATTCCTGTTGAAGCTATTTCTGGTTACAGTGAGCAATTAGTTGCAATTGTGTTAATAGCTATTGGTTTATGGACACTTTATAAATTATTTCATAAAGAAAAGATTCATACACGCCCACACATTCATGCCGACGGGGAAATTTATATTCATAAACACGATGATGCTCATGAACACAATCATCCCACAAAAGAAAACAAGAACAACATCTCGTCTTCATTTAGCATTGGTGTTCTACATGGATTAGCGGGTGTTGCACATTTTTTATTATTACTCCCAGCTCTCGGTTTTGCTACACAATCAGAGAGTATTCAGTACAATATTGGCTTTGCTATAGGCACTGTTCTAGCAATGACAGTTTACACTATTATTTTAGGTGGAATTACAAAATCATCAAGCAACAATAAATCCCTATTAAACACTATTAGAGTTTCAGGTGGTGCATTCGCACTAGTTGTAGGTGTGTATTGGCTCTATTTGAGTTTGTAATTAGAACGCTATCGTAATACTTCCTTTTAAAAAGAATGGTGTACCTGGTGTAAAATGTATTTCTTCAACAGCGTTAACTTCACTCTGTAAACGAGATTCTGTTGCGAATTGCGTTTCGTTCCAATCGACATCGAATAAATTCTGAATTTGAAGTCCTAATGTTACATTTTTAAACTGATAGCCTGCGTTTAAATCAGTTACTGTGTAGCCTTCTGCAACGATTGAATTATCTTCATTTGCTGGTCTATCCCCAATATGTTTTAATTGTATTCCCCCGAAAAATCCTGATGTTGATTTGTAGGTTAATCCACTTGTCAAAGTAAAATCAGGTGCTAACGGAATATAATCTTCACCACTCGTTTCTTCTATTGCTCTGGCGTGTGTATAATTTCCATCTAAATTGAAAAATAAATTAGTTATTGGCTCATAGCGAACACTTAAATCTATTCCTTGGCGACGTGTTTTTCCGCTTGGTTCTACAATCCCTGCATCACCAACGTACACAAATTCTTGCTCTAAAAATAAATACCAATAGGCTGTGTTTACTAATAACTTCGGAATTGGTTTCCACATAAATCCAGCATCAAATCCGTAAGCAGATGGTAAAACATCTTTACCATTTTGTGCCACCACTACTCTACTGTCGTTAGAATGAAATCCTTTTCCGCCTTTCACATAAAACTGTAAATCATTGTTATGATTATACAAAACATTTAATTTAGGACTTAAAATACTTGCTGTTTCAGATTGTGTTTCATAGTTAGTTTGCAACACATCATTATATTCAAAATTAAAATAATCTAAACGTAAGGCTGGATTAATTGTAAACTTTCCGAAGTTAAAATTTGCACTTGCATATACACCTAAATTAGTTTCGTTTACATCACCAACTTGAATTTGATTTAGTGTCGTGCTTCGATTTGCGGTATGCGATAATTCATTGTCTTTACTTTTATCGTTTCGTAAGCTAATTCCTGCTGAAAAATCACCATCTATTTCCGTGAAATTCTGCTTGTAATCACTACTAAATCCGAAGATATTTCGTGTTTCCTTTTGTTTAATTTGGTCACCATTTATAGGATCATCAAGGAAAAATGTGAAATTTGAAAACAACTCAAAATCATATAAACTATAAAATAGTTTGTTTTTGATTGATGAGTTTTCAGATAAGATTTTATCGTAGTTCAATAGGAAATTCGTGCGACTTGTAGTTCCACCTTCGGTATCATCTATTGCACCAAAACGACCAATAACTCCCGCATCAACAGCACGTTGTGGAATTTGCCCCGAGGCATCCCATTTACTATCAAAATGCGAAATTATAATTCCTACTTTATCATTTTCAGTGATATTTCCTGTATACTTTCCGAAGATATTTAAACGGTTAAAATTTTGCGGACTATCGAAATAGCCGTCTGTTAAAATATATTCAGAGGCTACGTAAGCACTGTGTTTATTGTTGTTTAGCAAATTGAACATTCCGAGTAAACGTTGACTGTTAAATTGTCCAACATCTAATTTTATTGTGCTTGATTGTAATCTGTTTTTAGTTTTAAAGTCTACGTATCCAGCGGTATTAAAGTTTCCTTTATTAGCGTAATATGGTCCTTTCCCAAAGTCGATATTATCAACGGTTTCAGGAATTACAAAGTGTAAATCGGCATAGCCTTGTCCGTGTGCGTGCGATACCATATTTACTGGCAAACCATCGGCGGTAATGGTGATATCTGTTCCGTGGTCAATATCAAAACCACGTAAGAAAATCTGTTCAGCTTTTCCGCCTCCAGCGTGTTGTCCTATAATTAAACCTGGAACTTGTTGTAAAATATCTTGTGAAGAATTTACAGGGTTTACCTCAATATCAATTTGCGAAATTATGTTGAGTACATTTAACTTTTTACTGATAGTTACTTCTTCTAAAGACACTATATTTTCATCTAAAGTAATACTTAACGGATTAAAATTTTGAACTACAATTGCTTTCGATTTAAAATTGATATGGCTTACCAGAAGCGTATCACCGACAGTAATGTGGTGCATTGAAAATTTCCCTTTGGCATTGCTGAGCGTGTGATGCTCATCATTTTTGTTTAAAATATGCGCTTCGGAAATTGGAATATTTTGCTGATTTACAATAGTTCCGTTTAAGGTTTGTGCAACGGTTTGCTGAACTATAAAAAGTAAAACGATAAGGGTAAATTGTCTCATTCTTTACAGATGAAATTTCATAAAATTAAAGCTCAAATACTATTAATTTAAAAAAAGAAAAACAGTTTTTTGTTAAATTAAATCACCAATAACTAAACGATGATTTCCTGTATCGGCTAAAAAGAGTTTGTCGTTAAACGTTGTGATAGAAAACGGCCAATAAATAGCACTTTGCGTACCTGTTAAGTTACCTTTGTATTCACTACTGGTCTGGAAATTAGGACGACCAATCAGCCAATCGGCTGGTGCATTATTCCCATTCGGAATTTCATCAAAACCTAACACTCGACTATTACCTGTATCGTTTACTAAAATTCCGTCTTTGTAAAAACACGCATCGTATATCCAATTTAAGGTATTGGCTTCGGGTGCTAAACGGAATTGATTTTGCCCACAAGCATCAAAATTATCTTGCCCAATAATGATATCTGCTTTTTCGTTAAAGGATGATTTCCAATCATTCCAAACTAAAATTCGGTAGAATTGTGTATCAGCAACTGCCATTTGCCCTTTGTCGTTAATCTTGATAGAATATGGCCAAATTGGATCGTTGTTTTCATAATCGCGCGTGGTAAAATGTGCTTTACCTATCACTGCATCAGCTTTTGCGTAGCTTTCTGTCGGAATATTTTCATAATATAAAATACGACGATTTCCTGTGTCAGCAATCCATAATTCTTTTCCGTTAGAAAAAACTCCATACGGCCAATTTAATGTTTGTGAAGTTGGGTCATTACCAATACCTTTTACGTTGGGTTGATTACTATTAAAATCAGGTTGCCCTAATACGACGTCTGCTGGTTGTCCGTTTTTGGTAGGCATTTGTAGCCAAATTAATACGCGGTGGTTCCAAGCATCACCAACCACTAAAATGTTACCATCACTCCAAATACCTGATGGATAATGCAAGGTACTTTCGGTTACCAATCCGCCTGAATTTCGGCCTGTATCTTCAATAACATCTTGCCCTAAAATTACATCGGGTTGTTGAAATTCTGTTTTCGGAATAGTATTCCAAACAAACACACGGTTTTGCCCTGTGTCGGAAACAAATAGCATATCATTTGCTACAAACACACCTCGTGGTGCTAAAAATGGTTTTTCTTCCGCACCTTTAAGAATGTATGCGTTTTTAATTTTATCGCCTAACGTATCGTAATTCATTCTAACAAATTCTTGGTAATTGTTCTCCTGGTAACATACTTATTACACGTTTTCCACCGATGCTACTTTCTAAAATCACTTGTTTTGGATATGCTTCTACTACTGAACCTATTATTTTTGCGTTGGTTCCGTTGTCGTCTTTTTGTAATTCGGCTAAAACTGCCTCTGCTTTTTCTTCGGATACAAAACTTAAAAACAAGCCTTCGTTGGCAACATATAATGGGTCTAACCCCAATAATTCGCAGGCAGATGCTACTTGCTGTTCTATCGGGAAGTCTTTTTGAGCAATGTCAATTCCTAATCCGATTTGTTTAGCGATTTCATTTAACACAGTTGCTACTCCGCCACGCGTTGGGTCGGTTACTAAACGAATATCTCTTCCAAACTTTTCGATAAGGTTGATAATTGTGTGATTTAAATTAGTGGTATCACTTTGGATTTGACTTTCAAATTCCAAACCTTCACGAACCGACATAATTGCCATTCCGTGGGATGCTATGTTACCACTTACGATAATTTTATCACCCACTTTAATATTTTTTGCGCTAATATTCGCTTTTGGATGAATACTACCAACACCTGATGTATTGATGAATATTTTATCCCCTTTACCTTTTTCAACAACTTTGGTGTCGCCTGTTACTACTTGTACTCCTGCTTGTTCACAAGCGAATTTTATAGCTACAAGGATTTCCCAAAACTCGGTCATTTTAAGTCCTTCTTCTATGATAAAACTTAACGAAATATATTTCGGAATGGCACCACACATTGATAAATCATTGACGGTTCCGTTTACAGCGAGTTCACCTATATTTCCACCTGGGAAAAAGATAGGTGATACTAAAAAACTATCAGTTGAAAAGGCGGTTTTTCCTTCTAAATTGATGAAAGCTCCATCGTGACGTTCATCTAAAATTGGGTTACTTAAAATATCAAACACACCACTATCTAGTAGTTTATTGGTGAGTACCCCACCACTTCCGTGACCTAATGTAATAACGTCGAAGTCTAATTTAGGCATCGGACATTGGAGTTGCATTTTTATGTTGTCTTTTTTCATTTGTTGTTTGCGTTGTTGTTCACATTTGCGTTAGGGATTGAACGGTCTGTTTGAGCTCCTCGACGAAGGAGAGAGCGAGTAGTGAAAGCCAATAGGGAAACGCCCAAAAATTAAGCCTCTACTAATCCTGAAAAATGATAGTAGGCGGCACAAGCGCCTTCGCTACTTACCATTGGCGCTCCCAACGGATTGGTGGGTTTACACTTTTTGCCAAATTGTGGACACTCGAATGGTTTTTTGATACCTTTCATAATTTGCCCTGAAATACAATCTGGATTTTCGGGTGCTTCTTCGATGTTGATATTAAACTTTTTAGTAGCATCGTAATCGGCATATTTTTGCTTGATGCCGTAGCCACTTTCAGGAATTTCGCCAATGCCACGCCATACTTGATTTTGGATTTTAAACACTTCGTAAATCATTTCTTGCGCGTTGGGATTTCCTTCTTCGCGAACGATACGTGCATATTGGTTTTCGACCTGCGCTTTGTTGTGTTCTAACTGGCGTAACACCATTAAAATACCTTGCAAAACATCTAACGGTTCGAAGCCTGTTACCACAATCGGTACGTTATAATCTTTTGAAAGCGGATAGTACTCGGAATTCCCCATAATGGTACATACGTGACCTGCGGCGAGGAAACCATCGATTTTACTTTCTTCATCGTTGATAACTGCTTTTATCGCAGGTGGTACGAGTACGTGAGATACCAAAATGGAATAGTTTTTTAATCCTCTTCGGTGTGCGTGAATTACCGACAATGCATTGGCAGGTGCCGTAGTTTCAAAACCTACCGCGAAAAACACCACTTCTTTATCAGGATTGTCTTCAGCAATTTTAACGGCTTCTAATGGCGAATATAAAATACGAACATCGCCTCCTTTTGCTTTGGCTTCAAGTAGGTTTATTTCAGAACCTGGTACACGTAACATATCTCCAAACGAGCATAAAATAACGTTTTCTTTCAATGCTAAATGAATGGCTTTATCGATTAATCGCAACGGCGTTACACATACTGGGCAACCTGGACCGTGTATCATTGTTACTTCTTTGGGTAACATTTCGATAATCCCGTTTTTTACGAGGCTGTGGGTTTGTCCGCCACAAACTTCCATAATCGACCACGGTTGTGTTACGGTGTTTTTTATTTCTTGGAGATACTGTTTTGCTAATTCAGGATCTCTATATTCTGACATATACTTCATTATTCGTCTTTTTTAGGTAGGTAATCGTGTACGTCTTCGAGTTCGCCTAATTCACCAATTTCCTCTAAATATTTAAAGGTTTTTTGTGCTTCTTCTTCATCAACTTTACTAATGGCAACCCCCACGTGTACCAATACATAATTGTCAACATCGGCATCTGGTAGCATTTCTAAACTCGCCTCTTTAATAATACCGCCAAACGATATTTTTGCCATACGTACCTTGCCATCATATAAATGCTCGATACTCTTAATTTTACCTGGAACTGCTAAACACATAATTTAATTTTTACAATGTTGATAATACCTCAATTGTCCAAACGAAATATTTTCGTCGTTAGCAGACAATTTACGATTTATTTTAAATTCTTTTTGATGATTTTCTGCCATTTTTGATAGCATTTGTATCAATACCGAATTTTGAAATACACCACCACTACAAGCGATTGTTCTTATATTTTCTTTGTCAGCAATACGCATTATTATTTTTGCTAGAGTATATATAAAGCTAGCCGCTATTTTCTGTTTAGAAAAATTAGCATCAAGTGAATCTAAAATTTTCCTTATAATTATTTTTGTAGGTACTTGAGCAAAGTTTATTCCTATTAAAAAGTCAACATAATGGCTTTCTTTGTATTCGCGTGCCAAATTCTCGATTAACAATCCTGCTTCTGCTTCATAACTATTTTTATCTGTAATATCTAATAAAGATGCAACTGCGTCAAATAATCTACCTACTGATGATGTTTTTAAGGTGTTTTTGGATAATATTTTGTTGTAAACACTCCACTCGGTAGATGAAAATTTACTTTGGATATGTTCTCTATCGTCTTCATCTAATAAACTCAATAAGGATAATCGAGGTTCTTTTGCCATTTTATCATTGGCAATCCAATCGAAATATTCAAAATGTGTTAATCGATTAATTGTGCTATTTTGATAAGTAAAAAACTCACCTCCCCAAATTTGGTTGTCGTCTCCTAAACCTGTTCCATCCCAAATAACGCCTAGTATTTTTTCTTCTGAATTGAATAGGTTATACTCACCCAATATACTTGCAAAATGTGCTTTGTGGTGCTGAATTGAAACAAGTTCTGTTTGAAAATTATTAGCTAATTCATTTCCTAAAATGCTACTCTGATATTGCGAATGCGCATCGATTAAAATAGTTTGCAGTGTTGTATCAAATAAACTACGATAGTCATTAATCGTTTTTTTGTAACGTTCTAATACTTCATAACTATCTAAATTTCCAAAGTATTGACTTGTATAAATTTGCTTATTTGGCACAAATGTAAACGTGCTTTTTAAATGTGCACCCATTGCTAAAACAGACTTTTCTTCAGTGATAGAAAATTCTAAAAAACTCGGTGCTAATCCGCGTGAACGACGCAAGACAATTTGCTTATCGTCTACAAACTTTAAAACACTATCATCTTGCGGAAATTGAATATCTAAATTATTATGTAATAAATAATCTGCAACATTTTGTAATACATTTTGCGCGGTTTCATTCTCTGAAATAATCGGCGAACCGTGTAAATTTCCGCTAGTAGCAACAATAGGTTGTTGTAGTTCGTTCATTAATAAAAATAACAAAGCAGATGATGGCAACATAACACCTGTTTGATTGATGTTCGGTGCAATATTCTCTTTAGCAATCGTTATGCTTTCTGAATTATTGACAATCACAATAGGCGCTACAACACTAGTCAAGGTATCTTTTTCGTAAGTTGAAATATTGAATTCGTTTTCAATCATTTCAATACTTGGATACAATACTGCAAACGGTTTGTTTGGTCGTTGCTTTCGTTCGCGCAAACGCTTGATAGCTTCGCTGTTTGTAGCGTCGCAACATAATAAATAACCATTTGTGTTTTTTACGGCTACTATTTTTCCTTGACGGATAAGTTCAGCGGTTTGATTAATAACGGTTTTCTGATTTTTATTAATCAAATTTCCTTTGTTATTAACTAACTGCATTGTAATTCCGCAGTTGGTACAACTATTGGTTTGTGAGTGAAATCGTTTGTCAGCTGGATTATCATATTCCGATTGGCAATCGTCACACATTTCAAAAGTTGACAAACTTGTATGTTGTCTATCAAAAGGATATTTTTTAGTAATCGCATAACGTGGTCCACAATGTACACAAGTTGTAAATGCGTAGTTATACCGATGATTATTTGGGTCTAAAACTTCTGTTTTGCAACTGTTGCAAATCGCAAAATCAGGCGTTAACGGAATGCTGATTTGTTGTTTGTTTTCGGAAATTTCGATTGCAAAATCATCAAAAGCAATTGCATCTATTTTTTGTAATGAAATGCTTGTAATTTCAGAAACTACAGGCTTTTTTATTTTAATCGTTTCTAAAAATCGTGAGGCAGTTTCTTTATCCGAATTTATAAAAATCAATACGCCATTTTCGTTATTAGACACACTGCCATTTAGCGATAATTGGGTCGCTATATTAAATACAAACGGACGAAATCCAACACCTTGAACTCGTCCGTTTATTTCTATTTTATATGTGTTAAGCGTTTTTCTTGGCATTTACTTTTTCTACTAACCAATCGCACCATGCATCAACTCCTTCACCAGATAACGAAGAAATTTGTATCACTTCTAACTCGTGATTTACTTCACGTGCATCCTTTGTTACGGCTTCTACCGAAAATGGTAAATGTGGTAATAAATCGGCTTTTGAAACCAACATCATATCACTCGTTAAAAACATCTTCGGGTATTTCTTTGGTTTATCATCTCCTTCAGTTGTTGCCATTAAGGTTACACGATAATCTTCACCTAAATCGAAAGACGATGGACATACCAGGTTCCCAACATTTTCAATAAATAGTAAGTCGATATTTTCTAAATCGAATTGGTCTAACACTTGATGTATCATTTGAGACTCTAAATGACAAATTCCGCCCGTTACAATTTGCAAGGCTTGAATACCTGTTTCGCGAATACGATCTGCATCACGTTCGGTTTCTAAATCGCCTACCATTACTGCCATTTTCAATTTATCTTTTAACTTTTCAGCAGTTTTTTGCATTAAGGTTGTCTTTCCGCTTCCTGCCGAAGAGGTAATATTGATTAACAGCGTTTTATGCTTTGCCATTTCTTTACGGATGATATCCGCTACAAAATCATTGGCTTTTAATAGATTGATATTGGTATTCTCGCACTGAACAGTTCCGCGAGCTGCTTTTGTTGATTTTTCTATACTCATAATCTTTAATCTTCAAATTCTACTTTATGAATTAACATTTCTTCACCTTGAATAATATTTTTACTAGGTCGCTCGCAATTATCGCAGAGAAACCTATAATTTTTTACATCTGTAACGTGATTACATACTTCACATTGAATTTTTACATCTGTCGATTCGATATGCAAATCAACATTATGATATTTTGAACCACAATAATTATACGCGCCATAGGCATTGTGCAATAAACGAGGTTCGATATTCGATAACACGCCTACTTTTAAATGAATAGACTTCATTTTTTGCAGTTTCGCCTCTTCAAATTCCATTTCCAAGGTACGCATAATACTATTTACTATAGAGGTTTCGTGCATTATAATATGGTTTTTAACGACTGTAATTTAGCTTCGTGAAAGGCAACTTTTTCTAACATATCAGCATCATTTACCAAGGTTTTTACTTCGTTGATTTTCTGTTGCATTTCACCGAAACGTTTCGCTTCATCTTCGTTAGTTTCATTGTGCAATAACCAATACAATTCTAGTTGATTAATTAAGGTTGAGGCACGTTCAAACGGATAATTTTCCGCAGTTCGTACTTGTAAAGCATCCTTAAACAAACCCATTGCTTTGTCTAAATTGTTGTGCAATTTCGCTTCTGGAAAATTGATTAATGCCGTTGCGTAATTGTGACTAACCATTGCATTTTCATACGGATATTGGGCTTGGGTATAAAATGCTAATGCTTCTTTAAATGAGGAAGCGCAAAAAGCTGTCCACATTGGTTTTTCGTCTGGAGATACTGGAATTTCAGAATAAATCAACGCCATATTATGATGGATATCGGCAAATTTCTGCGGATGTGTATCTCGCTTAAACACCTTTAAAGTATCTTGAAAAGCATTGATTGCTGATTTGTAATATTGCGGTTGTCCATTTTTACTCCATGTGTATAGTAGTGTTGCTTTTCGCAACCCTGCTTCACCTAAAAATTCAGGAACATCTTCTTCCTTAAAATATTGAATTGCCTTGTTGATATAATCTTTTGATGTGATAAAATCTTGTTGGTAATTAGCAATTTCTGAAGCATCAATCAATAATAATCCTGAATTTACTTTTAGTTGTCGTTCTTCGTAAAATGAAATTCCTTTTTGAAATAACTGTTGAATTTCGGCTAATTTTTCAGTATTAAAAGGCATTTGTAATTGTTGCGTCATTGCTGTTGCTAACTGAACGTTTAACGCATTCTTCGCTTCATCTGAAATTGCATTTGGTTGTAACGAACGAATTAAATTTTCCGCTTTAGCGAACTCTTGAACATCCATTAATAAATTGATGTAATGTTTCGCTGTAAATATTTTTAATTCATCATTTTCGGAAGTTTCAATTGCATTTTCATAGGCGTTTTGTAAGTCTTCTAACGAAAAGCGGTTTTCGTAATTTCCGTAGTGATGCACCACACATTGATTGTGTTTTGATGTGATGTTTTGATATGGTGCTTCGTTAATTTCATATCCAAATTGAATATGCGTTGCTACCAACATTTCATTTTGCAATGGACTATCTTCTGAAAGATATTCAAATGCTTGTTGATGATTTCCTAAACTGGAAAATACTACTGCTAATAGGTTATCTTCGGTTACCTCTGTATTTGGTAAAATATAAGGCGGTTCTGTATCGTGCCAATCTAAAGGTTTTGAAACAGCATCGTTAACCACCACCAACTTTGTTGGTTCTTGTATATCTTTATAATCGGTAACAATAGTCACTAATTCATCTAATCGGTCTACCGAAGCGATGGCTTTTTCAACGATTTGCTGATGATTAGTTGTTGTTAAAATTGTAAGCATCTTTGTTTACTTTTTGTGATCCGCGCACATCTTTCGCTGCGGTATTTTTCATATTTAAGGCGGCAATTTCTGCCAATCTCTCCGAACGATAATCGCCAATTTCTCTAATAAGCACTCGGTTTGGATCTTTAGTGTCAATAAAAATTAATGACACAAGCCAACGTCCTTTTACGTATTCGATTTTACTTTGCACTTCTGCATCCAGTAACCATTTATCGTCTTTAGCTTTTGTCATACCTTAATTTTTATCAGGCCTGTTTTTTCGATGAGTTCGTATTCTAAATCTCTATCAGAGATATCTAAATCGTTATCAATTAAAATCTCACGAATTGCCAATGTTTTATCGCCCTTTATGTTACGATCTTTTAGTAAAAATTGTGCTGGTTTTTCATACATTTTAACAAACCACTGACTTGAAACTGGCGTTACTAAAATCTTTTCTTGCTCTGGATTATACACCGCATAAGCATAGTGAATACTACCAAAAACGTCGTTAACCAATTCGCTATCGAGATAAATATGTGACGATTTCAGCGATATCATAAATTATGCTGTGATTTTTAAATCATCGAGAACGTGCTGTACTACTTTATCACCTGCATCTTGTACTTCTTTGCTTAACTCAACCTCTAATCGGGTATTTTCAACAGCAATTAAATACACTTGAATATCATCTGGATACTCATCTTGTAATATTTTTTTAGCGTAAGATAGAGCTTGATCCCATTTCATTCCGTGTAAGAACACCATTGGGTCATCTTGTGGTGCACGCAGCACTTCTTCGGCAGGAACTTTAAATAAAGTACCTACTGGCTCGTTGGAATTAATTACAGCATCTACTAAAATAATTTTTTGATGTCCTTTTAACCCAAACAACACTTCGAAAGCAGCAGTTCCCATATCAAAAACACTAATATCTTCATTCTCTCCAATAATTTTTTTGAGTTGCTCAATCACATATATTCCGATGGCATCATCGCTTCGTACTGGGTTTCCAAAACCCATTATAGCTGTTTTCATATTTTTTTGTGTCTGTCTAAATCAAAAAACTTCCTTGAGAATTGAATCTCAAGGAAGTTTTTTATAACTATTTGATTTTAAATTCTATAATTTAAATTTCGATAACTCAACGCCACTTTTTTCATCGTGAGCATGAACTGTACACACCAAACACGAATCGAAAGAACGTGCTACGATACCTACTTCTACAGGATCGTGCGGGTCTTCGATATCAATACCTTCAAGCGCAGCTTCGATTGGTCCAGGATTACCTTCGGCATCGTTTGGTCCAACATTCCAAGTAGTGGGTGCCATTACTTGATAGTTTTTGATAACTCCGTTTTCAATTTCAATCCAGTGCGCTAAAGAACCACGAGCAGCTTCGGTTGCACCGAAACCTTTTCCATCCTTTTCTACTGGTTTGATATAGAATTCACCATCTAAATCAATCTCTGACAACCATTGATCGATTAACTTATATAATCTTGGTGCTTCGTGTACACGAGCTAAAACTCTTGTAAATACACTTGCTCCACCTAATTTTCTGTACGCATCAATAAAGAATGGGTCTTTAATTTGATGATCTAAATTATTAGGATTACCATTCATTAAACAACGAGCCATTGGTCCTGCCTCTACTGCGTGACCATCATAACGTGGTGCTTTTGACCAACTGTATTGTCCATCGAAATCTGAATGATGTAATGGTTGCGACTCTGCTGGTGTTGGCAATGGTTCATCCCAAGGGTGTAAACCATCTTCTTGATTGTTATACCATGAATGCTTTACGTGCTCACTTACTTTTAAGTGATCGAATTCGTGCCAATTTTCACCATCAAAGAACCCACTTGAGCTGATTAATGCTTTGTTACGTCCTTCAATAGTTGGATTATTGTATAAGTCTTTGTGTAAATAAGTTCCGAACGCCAAGAATTTTCCAACTCCTTTTCCGAAAGTATCTAAACCAAATTCTAATCCAGCTCTTATTAATAAACCTAAATCACTGTTTTTGTGTGAATCACTTTCTTCCATCCACGCCAACATATCATCCCAAGACTTAATCTCTAGATAACGCTCAATCGTACAGCCTAACCAAACTGGCTCTAACCAATCGTTTTTAAACTGTGTCATAATTGCGTGTGCACGTGTAATGTCTTTTAACGTAGGCGCACACATTACACCACCTGGCACCATATAACTTGAGTGCGGCCATTGCCCACCAAATAAAGCATATACTTGTACTGGTAATGCACTTGCGGTTAAACCTATTTGGAAGGTTTCACCAACATAAGCAGACCAACGCTTTACAACCTCTTTATACAAAGGTTTATCGGCGAACTTTTTATTAGCCATATCGGTTGCAAAAATTGCATAAAACCAACGTGGAATACTTTGAATAGTTTCCGTAGCTTGACCAATTGCTCTTAATAATAAAGCGTTCGGTGATAATTTAGTTCCCCAAGCAGTATCTAAAGCAGATGATGCACAATATAAATGCGATCCACCGCAAATACCACAAATACGAGGTGTTACAATTAACCCAGATTGCGGGTCTTTACCAGCCATAATTTTCTCAAAACCTCTAAACATAGCTGCTTGAGTATGCGCTCGTGTAACTTTACCATTATCGATGTATACTTTTACATCTAAATCGCCTTCAACACGACCAACTGGAGATATATTTAATTCTGTTACTGACATTTTTATAATATTTTAAGTTGATTATTTTGAAGTTTCAGTTATACGTTTATTAGTAGGCATTACTTTTTGGAAACCTGCTTCCATATAGTATGCTAACTTACTTCTTCCTTCTGGCACTTCTTTAGGGAACACTCCCATATATTTCATTGTTTTGAAAACACTTCCCTTCATTAAATCGTTATGCGGGAAACCAGGCTCTGTACAACCTAAACAAGGATGGTTAGAACGCGTTTTACTCGACTGACGATTCCATAAAATATTATTACAACTTGCTCTAGTCATTGGTCCACGGCAACCTACTTCATAGAATAGACATCCGCCACGTTTACCAAAGTTACCATCTACTTTTTGAGCAAAGTTGGTTACGTTGGTACATCCGTCTTGAACGAAATCTGTAAAGAATGTTTTTGGTCTATGGTAATCATCTATAACTACATCTCCAATACGTCCTACTGCGATTGCTACAAGAATTTGAGTAATCCAATCTGGATGCGCAGGACAACCAGGAATATTGATTACTGGCAAACCTCCTTTAGAAACATAATTAGAGCCTAAAAATCCTCCTTTTACTTTTTTGTGGAATTGCAACCCAGTAGATTCACTTGGGTTTGGTGCTACTGCAGGAATTCCTCCCCAAGTTGCACAGTCGCCAATAGCAACCACATATCCTGCAACTTCAGAAAGTTCTTTAATCCAATCTTTCATTGGACGATCTGCAAAATAGTTCATTGTTCCAGTGCCGTTTGGTCCTTCTATAAGAGAGCCTTCATAAACTAAAATATCCATTTGCACTTTACCTGCAAGAATATCTTTTAGTAAATCTTGTACTTGGTCTCCTATTTGTAATCCTGTCGTTGGATGCCATAAAATATTTAGACCAAAATCGGTAATAAGCTCTACAACGGTTGGTTCTTCTGCATTTAAAAAAGACATCGTGTTACCACTACACGCCCCTCCTTGCAGCCATAAAACATTAGCCATACTTTATAGGTGTTTAAGTTAATTAGTATCTCAATATATTGCGAATAATTAAATTTAACAAACTTAAAAATATGAATATGATAAAATATAGCTTATTTATTTTAATTCTAAATAAAATACAAGTTTTGTGAAAACTATAAATATTTTTATTGAACAGAATTAATAGGTCAACCTATTATTTTGAGAGTTTAGACAAAATACCAAGTAAAAACTATGCAAAAATTAGCTTACCATTAAAACAAACTAAATTCATTTGAAAAAAATTAATACTTTTACTTTTGAAAGCAAATAACGTTAATTGCTATCAAATTAGCCGTCAACAGTTCGGTTAACAGAGTTTGCAAGAGTCTTTTATTATAGAAAACATATAGTACTCGGGTATTAGGTTTGAATCCTGCCGAAACAAAATATCTGCTTGATATGTTCCAAAAGTGCCACAAGGAAATGGGTAGGTTACATACGGCACTCGAAGACTTGAATAAACCTGATTGGGCTGAAAAAGTTGATAAGAAGGATGGTGACCATTGGGCTTTTATACTTGAACTCCAAGCAAACTTTGTTGTTCCTGAAAAACCTGGCTTTGGGATTGGAAAAAAGCATAAACTAAAAGTTCTAAATCATAAAATGGCTGAAAATCTAAAAGTGATTTTAGATGCTTATAACTAAATAAACTGATTATGGCTTTTTGTAGAGATTGTGGAAATGATATTGGAACTGATAAGTTCTGTTCTAAATGTGGAACAGAGGATAAGGCTAATCCAAAGACTAAACCACGAATAATAGATAGAAGCGAAATAAATAAATACTGCGAAGGCTATTTCAAAGAAATGGCTAATGATAAAAAATCACTCATTATTGAAAGTGATATTCCTTTATATCTAAATGCGATAGACAAACTTGATGATGAGCAGTTCCAATCTTTTAGAAAAGAACTAACCAGAAGGAGAAAAGTTACTGAACTAAATAAATTTTTGAATATAGATATAGAAATCACAAATGAAATGCTTTCTCGTGCATATAAGAACAAAGATGATTTCAAAAAAATAACATCTTATGATGAGCCAAAAGAAAAGAAAGGTTTTAGAGAAAACTGGAAAAAAGCACCTTTATGGAAAAAGATTGTCTTTATTGGTTTTATTCTCTTCCTCATATCATTTCTTTTTCCAAAACCTGACCCCTGTAAATGTCTTGAGTTGAAAGGTAAAGAAAAAACAGGTGGCTATTTGTCTGTTGCTGATGAAAATAAACTCCTCACTTGTGAAGCATCATATACCTGGGCAGAGGCTTCAAAGGCTTGTGATGAAAAATAAACTGAATATGACTAAAAGACTACTTTACTTATCCTTCCTATTTATCTTCCTTCTCTCTTGCTCAAACGAAATAAACTGGGGGAAAGTCAGTAAATGGCAAATGGAGAATAAAGGTGTAGAAGAAACTTTGGGTAAAATATTCTTGTCAAGTGAAATATACGCCAAAGTAGGGGAGCCACTTGGTCTTGAAGGATACTATGCGGACCAGTTAGAGGGGCTTACTGAAAGTGAAATATCAGTCATTTATTACAGAAGCATAATGGGGACTCATTTGTCAGCAAATGGTTATAAATCCTCTGGTCAAGATGTAATCAACGCCTATAAAAAACATTTAGATGATTTAGGAATAGATTATGATAAATCTATTACTTATAAATCTAAAAAGACAAAAAAACTAAATGATAAATCATCTGTAAAATCTGGTTCAACACCAAGTTTTGCGAAAGGAACATACAGGGTAGGTAATGCTTATGCCAACTTGATGTCCAATGGAAATCTCATTTTCTACTACAAGAGAAATAGTAATATAACTCCAATGTATTGTAGGACAGAAGGTAAGTGGGTATGGCGTGATAAGCATATATTTGTGAGTGGTCTAAATAATCCAAACTGCGATGGTATGAGAAGTTATAATGGAAAATATCTAAGAGAAGAAACCAGACTGGTTGGTCCCCGATAAACCGAAATAAAAAAAGCCTCACTGAGCGAGGCTGATTTTGTACCAAAAAACTTGCTAATGAAAGCGGTGGGATTTGAAGAAATGTAGAGAAATCCCTTACTAATAAATATAACTCTTTTGGTTGGTTGTTCCAAGTGTTTTGGCTTTACCTATTGCTTTATCCCATATTGCTTTGGTGTCTGCTTCTCTATTATTTATTTGGAGCCATTCTCCTTCTATATAGACCTCTATTGACTTACAATAATCTAAACTGATAGGAACAAAAGAAGAGAACCATTCTGTCGTGTCTGCGCCTCTTTCTCTTGCTAATAAATCCATTCCCAACCATACCTGTTCTGTTTGCTGTTTTGAATGCCTGTATTTAGCCCAAGTAATAAAAGATTTCATCTTTGGGAAGCCAAATCTAACACAGCCAATAGTGTCAGCCATTTCCTGCGCTGTAAATAACTCTCTTTTCCCTCCTTTCTTATCAAGTGTTGTGGCGAAAGTTCCTTTCTCAAACTTATCGTTGGTGCTAAACCAACAGGAAGGTTTTTTTATTCCCAGTTTCTTCTCTGCCCCACTTGTTTTTATTTCCCATTCTATCATAATGCTATGAGCGTGGATGAGGTTTGTGTAGTGATAGTAAATCATATCTTCTGCTTTTTAGTTTTGTTTATTAGGACCTTCTAATAGATTTCTCATAGACGCCCACAAGTCGTCCTCTAAATCTTCATAACTCCACACATATCCAAAATGGCGTTCAAAAGCGCTATAAAAAAACATATGTAATACATCCATAAATAGGAATAACTCTAATCCTTCAAGTGCATTTATTTTTGGTACAAAAGGTTGTATATCTTCGTCCTCCAAAAATCTATATGTTTTGTGTTTTTGTATCCATTTCCACTTATCATAAAAAGTATCGTTTTTAGAATAACTTGGAACACTTGGTCTTTCTATGTAGTGTTCTACTATGTGCCTGTTTTTATCTCCTAAAACCTCTTGAAGAAGTTTCAATATTTTAGTCATATTTGCTGTTTCCATTTTTATTTTTTTATTAGTTCCATTAGTTTAGTTGCTTCCGCTTGTTTGTCATCCCTGCCACAATAATGCCTCAACATAGTAGCCGATTTATGACCCGAAACACTCTGTATTAGCCTCTCGGGGATGTCGTTGTTATAGAGTTGACTTAGGCAGGTTTTTCTAAATCCGTGACTGCTAAAAGCCTCCCATTTTGGCATAGTCCTTATCTCGCTTTTATTCTTACTTACTCTTACTGATTTTTCAGTTGGCGCATCTATCCCAGCCAATCGGCAAAGGGTCTTTATGTGCTTGTTGTAAGTATAAGGATGAATGATGCGAAATAAGCCACTTTCTATGACCTCTACTGCCTGTTTATCTGCTACTGGAACAACTACATCCTCAAAAGTTTTGAAGGTCTTATAGGAGCAGTAATAGGCTTCATTTTCTTTTGTGAAGTTTGATGAGGTTAGGGGTGGGTGGAGTTGCTCTTCTTTTTCTTTTACCCCCAGTAAATCACTAACCCTACACCCTACTACCATTTGAATGATTGCTAATCTATGAGCGTTTGCGAGTGCTGGATTTAGTCCTTCTAACTCAATAAACCGCTTTATTTCTTCATCTGTTAGTCTTATTATCTCTTCGGGCTTAGGTGGCGGACACTCGGGTCTTTTCCACTTTCTCCCAAAGCCTTGATAAACACCCTCTTCTTCCATTTCAATCTCTGCGAATGAAAAAATCCTTTTCATAAGCGCCATTTTCTTTGAAATAGTTTCGTTCCTGTATCCCTTTGTATTTTTACAAAAGGCAAAAAACTTATTCAAATCAGCCTTTTTGGTATTTTGAAGGGTAAGCGTAGCCCTATCCTTCATCGCTTTGGATGAAAGCCACTCTTTTATTAGATTTTTAAAACTCTTGTAGTGTTTTATAGTTCCATTTGAAAGACCTATGCCTCCTTTTTTGTTATTTAGAGTTGGAGCCATTCCAATAAACTCATCTATCATATGAATAAGTGAAGTTTCTTTTGTGATTGTCTCCTCTTCTTTTCCTGTCCTAACCCGTTTATGGGCTTTTGCTACTGCTTTTTTGAGAACTGCTGTGCTGGGGGCTTCTTCCTTACAATAGTCCTTGTAATAGCCTCTAATAAATGTTAGGATTTCATTTCTTTCGTCCTCTATCCATTCTTCTTCAATCCTTTTTTCTTTCACTTGGCGCTTCTCATAATCCCAATCAATAGGGGCTACAAATACTCCCGTAGTTGTTGAAATCTGCTTTCTGCTTCCGTCATAATCCTTTATGTAAGTTGCTATGCGGATATTGACCTCTTCATTTGGGAGAACCCGCCCATCGCGGGCGGTTTTCTCCTTTATCTTATATTGAAGTTTCATTTTGAAGGGGGATATGTGATTTCTATTCCATTTTCCTCCATATAATCAACCCAAGTCCATCGTAACGAGTTCATAAACTCCTCTATGGCTGGAACATCATTTTCTACTTTGAAGCCTTCTTTGTCTATTCTATCAAACTGCTTTGACAAATGCTCTGCTAAAAAAGATGCTCTAATCAATAATCCATCTGTTGAAGGTGCGCTACTCTGCTTCACACTACCCTCATTTGTTTGTTGATTTCTCATATTTCAAACTTATTTGGATTGTGTGGCGATTTCGCCACAAGTTTTGCGGTGAAACCCATTCTAATGCCCTCCTAATGCTGTTTCCTTTTTTTTGAGGATGTCAAATGGAGACTAAAAAGCCAGTAAATACGCAGTTTTATATATATTTGCCCGATGATAAAAGAAACCTCCCTGGGTCACAAAAACGAAAGCTAACGTACAGCAGTATTGTTGGCTTTTTTTTGAGTACCGCAGCACTAGAAAAAAGAGATATAAATTTCTATCTTCCGATTTATTGTTTTTTAGTTCTTTGGGCTTTCATAAATTTATC
>Ga0181592_10001053_pt1 | contig 22097 bp, 17 predicted proteins | sample 071ome_20_FD_133755 | JGI IMG/M metagenome (GOLD analysis project Ga0181592, IMG submission 133755) | Coastal salt marsh microbial communities from the Groves Creek Marsh, Skidaway Island, Georgia - 071412BT metaG (megahit assembly) | ecosystem: Environmental > Aquatic > Marine > Intertidal...
AAAGACTCGCGCCCTCAAGGCAGAGTACACCACTGAGTTGGCTCAGGATCTCAAGGCTGTTCACGGTCTTGACGCTGAGACTGAACTCGCCAACATTCTCAGCACTGAGATTCTTGCTGAGATTAACCGCGAGGTTGTTCGCACCATCTATCGCAACGCCAAGTTGGGCGCACAGCAGAGCGACCTTTACTACAAGGGTGGTTCGACCGCTGGTGCTGGTGGTCTATCTGGTGGTGGTGTAACTGGTCTTGGTGGTGTCTATGACATCCAACTTGACTCTGATGGTCGTTGGTCAGCAGAGCGTTTCCGTGGTCTCGTCTATCAGATCGAGCGTGAGGCAAACGTCATTGCTAAGGAAACTCGTCGCGGTAAGGGTAACATCGTCATCTGCACCTCAGATGTCGCTTCTGCTCTCGCCATGTCTGGCTTCCTCAACCTAACTCCAACTCCATCGGTTCCCGGTTATGCCGATGACACTCAGAACACCTTCGTTGGTAGCCTAAACGGCAACATCAAGGTCTACATTGATCCTTATTCGGTCAGTGGTTCTGACTACATCTGCGTTGGTTACAGAGGTAACAGCCCATATGACGCTGGTATGTTCTACTGCCCATACGTTCCACTACAGATGGTTCGTGCAGTTGGTGAGAACACCTTCCAGCCCAAGATTGGCTTCAAGACTCGTTACGGTCTTGTCAACAACCCATTCGTTTCTGGTGATTCAGTAGACCGTTCTGATCCATCAGCAACCAATTCTATCAGAAACAATCAGTACTATCGAATCTTCCGTGTCGATTCGATTCACGGTTCTGTCTGATAAGTAACACACAACACGGCTTGAGACGGGAAGAGGGAAACCTCTTCCCGTCTTTTTTATACATAATAAGTAACCATAGGAGAAAGTAAGTATGTCAAATGCATGGACTAATATATTTGATCTGTTGGATGAAAATTCTCAGATAATGTATGTTTCTAATGATGGTAATGATGGCACTGCTCAAATATATTCTAAGTCCGACTCTGAGATTGGAACTTCCCCTGAGTTTCCTACAGGAACAATCTATCCTTATGAAACATGGGAAGCAGCATATGCAAACATTAGACCAAACAAAAAAGACTGTGTTCTTTTTGCCAGAGGAAATACGTTTGAACTAAGAAATGGACTATTTACTCACGGTGGAAACTTTATTCCTACGCACGGACCAACTGCTGACCCACTTTCAACAATAATTGGATCATATGGTTTAACTGCAAATGATCGACCACTTATTACGACTCCGATATATCAAACACTTTCCCTTACTGGTGGTGTTGGTGATTTTAGTGTTGGTGAATATGTGGAAGGCTACCAATTGGGCGGGAATACAGCAGATGCTCCCGGCGGAACATTTTCTGCTTTAGTTGAATCTTGGAATTCTACGAGCAAACAACTAGTTGTAGTGGGTCTTACTGATTACCAGCAATTTGGCTTGAGTGGTGATTCTGATTTTTGGGGAGCCACCATCACAGGACTTTCTTCTGGAACAGAGTATATAATTAATACAGACCCAGAGGTCTATGAAAAAGAAGAAGAACTAAGACCTCGCGCCCAACCAATCATATCCATTACAGGTCTTAAAGACACTTATCAAAATGCTTGTTTGGGTTTGTTTTCTCTTAACATAAAGACAGCAGGAACAGATGATCGTACTGCGAGTTGTATTGCTATAAATGGAGCAAAAAATATTTATATCGAAGATTGTTTTCTTCGAGGTGGTATTGAAGTTGAAACATATTCTCATGGGAATCAGGGATATATTTCTTATCCCGGTAATATTCACATTTATAGATCAATAATTGTAGATGCATCTAGAAGAAGAGGAGGACACCACCAAGGATTGTTCTTGTCTGGTGTTGTTGGTGTTACTCTCGAAGAATGCGTCATGGACAGAAATGGTTATGCTGAAAATCCCATAGATCCAAGCACATGGTCTCAGCCACTAAAAACTGTAAATAATAGTGCTACAAATGCCGTAGAAACCGGCACTGGTGTTCAGCCCCATAGAACATGGTTCAGCAGAAACATCTATGCGTCTAGTTACAAAAACCTAAACCTCAAAGGAAACATTCTATCTAGAAGTGCATCTTCTCACCAAATGAGAAACGGTGGTGTTGCTGAAAGAAATGCATTTTTATGGAATGATTCTGCTCTTGCTCCAGCCATTCTATCAGCAAGAGAATGGGCTTCTGGAATTAACCTTGATAGAAACTTGGTTATGCACGAAGATCACCTTTTAGCAGCAGCCTTGGCTTCCGGTGGTATGCAACCTGCTCTTGGTGGGGGCAATCAATTAATTGCAACTGAAAATATATTTTCAGGATTTATAAGACCAACGAGAGGATTGCTTTCATTTACTTCATTCGGTGACTATGACATTACAAGTAGAGCATTAACAACATCACTCATAGGAAACAATAAGTTTTATCACCAACTTCCTGTTGGTGTTCCTATGGGAAGTGATGCTCCATCTCTTTCGTTCAATACAGGTTTGACTGGAATAGAAGACTCATTATTCATCGGTGACTACATTTCATCCTCAAACGCAGACCTACAAAAGAACGGAAATAAGAAATATGCATACGTCACTGGAATTTCTCATGGATCTGTTGCAGGAACTACAATTGAAATTGCTGCTGGTGGGTTTGGTCTAACTCCCGGATACACCAATGCAGATGATTTTTATCTTTTCAGTCACGGCGGCAGTACATCGGAAGAAATAACTCTACCGTCAGAAGAGGGAGAAAGAGCAACAGTAAACAACAACGTATTTTTGACATACGACGAAGGCACGGTAATAAGTTTTAGATCAGTAAATCCAGATAGCAATTGGAATAATGGTATCAAATCATATGTTGGTTCTGGCAATGTTGTGGCTAGAATAGACAATACAAAAGCAAAACCACTTGCATTTGTAACCAGCGAAGACGCTAACTCTGAAACAGGAAATCTTCCTCCCACAACATGGAGTTATGGAAGCAACTTCTTCAACCAATCTGAATATGGAGATTCACAACAGACTCCAGCAGGAACAAGAGAATTTAATAGTCTTGCTGAATTTCAAGTGGAAGGCTGGGAACCCAATTCAATAGAATATTCAGACATAACAACTTTAGGTACAACTTTAGGTTGGGAAACAACACAAGATGCCCAAGGAAGATATAGTTGGGATAAAGATATTGTTTCTTATATGGAATCAATTGATGGTTCTTATGTTGTAGATGAAAATGTTACCGTTGACGATGGTGTTCCCACAGAAAACAAAAGAGTTGGTGCAATAAAAGTTTGGGAACTTCTTGCTGGTGTCGGCGGAGGAATCACACAATGCAACGTAGACGATCCTTTGTCCGAAGCAGACGCAAAACTAACCGCACGAAGGTATCATGCATTTTTAACCTTCATAGAACGAGCCAGACAAAATAACCGATACAACTGGGACGAAAATTATACAGCAGACCGTCTAAATGACTACATGCGTTCCGGTCTTTCTATGGAGGCTGTTTCTGATACAGAATTTACTGCAATACAACCAGAACCACTTTTAATAGTTGGCGATTATGGTTTTAGTGGAGACTACGAGGGGGGTCCATATGCAGGTGAAACTGGTGCCACGGGAGCCACTGGAGCCACTGGAGCCACTGGAGCCACAGGAGCAACGGGTGCAACTGGTGCTACAGGAGAAACTGGTGCAAACGAAGAACAAGAAGGAAATGAAATAATGAGTTACGATTCAAACGGTTTCACAATATTAACACCTGCTTCTGATAGCAGATTGATGTATGTTTCCGCAGATGGCAATGACACAGAAGCCGCTGCTGTAAACAACGGAAAAGGATACTACCTGCCGAGCGATTCCGAAATCGGCTCCGATCCGACTAATCCAGTTGGTCCAATTGTTGCTTATGCAACTCACTTTGAAGCAGCAAAACGAGTTCGTTTATCAAGATCAACTGGAGAAGATGAAAATGGATTTCCTGTCTATGGATCAACCGACGAAGTAGGATACCCCGATTGGGTTCTGTTGCGCCGCGGCGACTCCTTTCTTGAAGATCCCATATTGCAGCATCCGAACAGCGGAAGAACTGCATCGTTCTCTCTTGGTCGACTTCTTGCCGGTTCGGGTGAACCAGTTACTGGTTGGAATGAAGAGAAACAACGCCTCTGGTACACCTGCGGTCCATGGCGAGGACGAAGCGTTTCCGAACCTGCCGTCGTCACAGCGTGGGGAAATACTGCTGACGCTAGACCTATCTTAAGCGGTTTTTCCATCTGTGGTGCAGGTCGGCATCTTCGAATAGTGTCCATTGATCTTGGAAATAACAATATGGGTTGGGGATGGGGCAACATAACCAACCATTCTGCCAAGGATATTCTCGTCGAAGACGTTAGGATGAAATCTTTAGGCGCGGTTAACAAATATGTTGCTCCCCAATTTCCATCCGAACCCGGTCTGTTAATCCGGCGGAATGTCATCTACGGCAACTTCAATCCCGATGGTCACAATCAGGGGTTCTTCCTCTACTCTCCTGAAACACATATAACAATTGAGGAAAACGTCTTCGACAAGAACGGATTCAAGGAAGATCCCAACGAGCCGACGACATGGACACGCGGTATCGGAACGACCGACCCTCGACCGGTCGGACAAGGTGTGCAGCCCCAACGGACCTACTTCGACCGGAATATGTACCTTTCCAATTACAAAAACTTAAAGGTCCGGGGCAACATCGTTGCAAGGGGTGGTGGTGGTTCGAGTCTACAGATGCGTTGTGGTGGATTGTGCGAACGTAATCTGTTCCTGTTTTGCCAACAATCAGTGGGTGCTGGACACCCACAGAGTGACCAGAACCGATGGACCGACTTTCTGTTCAAACACAACATGATGCTTCACGACGACCTCTTTTTGCCGACGGGTGGGTGGGGGATAGGAATGTCAGCGAATGGAATAAACAGTTCGATAGTTATAGATGACAATATTTGTGCCCACTTTCATAGGTATACAAATGGTGGTGGAATAGGTAATAGGAGTTTTGGTATTGGACCAAAAACGGTCGACATTTATAATTCAGCGGGTGCGCTATATTATGGTATTTTGCAAAATAATGTTGCTGACCATCGCTATGGTGCCGGCGGCGTAGTATTAACCCTTGCGAATTATGAAGGACTTGGTTACGATGGTTATGATCCAACCACGGGCGTAACAAATGCAGACGGAGCAATAATCTATAACCTTTTTGCTGGAGGAAATCAAATATCCTGCATAGTAGATTTTGATCTGTATGGTAATCAAACCGAATCTGTGTTTGTTAGTAGTTATAGAGATACACCAAACGAAAATATTGATTTTGGAAACAGTGTTGGAAATTTATACCATGCAGATTTTCAAAATTCATACGGTGATCCGCCAACATTCAAACCTAACAATTTAGGTGTTGGTGTTGCGGTAAGCGACTTCAACTCTCATAGAGAACAAGGCTATGATAGTGCGTCCACATTTGTAGAAAATAACTTTGAAGAGTTCAAAACACTTGCTGGTTGGACTTCTCCAGACAGAGACATCGTTTCCTACATGGAAGAAATTGATCCTGCTTATATAGTTGATGAAGATGTTTATGTTGATTACACCACAACCGGAACCAAACAAAATCCCCGACAAAAAGTATGGGAGGTGCTGGACGAGGGAAGCGGCGATCCCGCCAAGGAGGCGTGGGCAAAACAGTGTGCTAGACGCTATCACGCTGCTTTAACTTTTCTAGAAAGATGCAGAAACAGAAGAAAATACAATTGGGACAATAATTATACAGCAGATGCCGTTAATAATTACATCAGAGAAGGATATGGAAAAGACTCTGTAGGTGGAACATACGATGATAGATCAGTTGAATATAGAGTTCAGGATTACATCACCGAATGTTCCCTGCTACAAGTCGGCAATCCTCCAAGAACACCTATAGCACATGAAGGAGGAATTGGCTCTTTTGGTGTTGCATTAAGTATAACCGGATGTACTGCATGGTCTGCGTCTTGTGTAGAAGACTGGGTAACGATAACGGAAGGTGACGTAACCAACACCGGTGAAGGTACTGTAGTTTTTTCTGTAGAGCCACATACAGCAAATACCGGCAGAACAGCAGAAATTTCAATTAGTCCACACGGTATTACACACACCATCATTCAAATAGGTGTAGGGGAAAAATGTTTTTACTCAGTAGGGGATAGAACATTTAAAAATCATATAGAACGTATCAACAAAAGAGTGAAACTAGTGACAGTTCACCCCAATGTTGGGTGGACAGCAGGCACAGATGGCAGTTCATGGTTAACATTGCATACAACATCTGGAACCGGGGATGGTCTCATATATTTTAGCCTAGAAGAAAATAAAACCACAGAAAACAGATTAGCAGAGATATACATAGGTCCAGAAGAAACTAGTCAGATTACATCCACCATTATTCAATATGGAAATCCTGATGCGGAGTTTTGTTATGTTTCTTCTATAGATCCAATAACAAGAGAATTATCAGACTTTAATACAGACACTGGTTTAACATTCGGTGTTTCTATGGAAGAGGGAAATACTTGTGAGTGGTCAGCATCCACAAACAGCAATTTTATAACAATCACGAATTCTACTGGAGTTGATAATGATACGGTGGTATATAATATAGATGAAAATATAACAGACACTGGTAGAACCGGTGAAATATCTATCGGAGGATTAACCCATTCTGTTTATCAACCGGGAAATCCTGATGTGCCTTTAGAATGCTCTGCTTCCTCTATAGATCCAATAACAACAGAATTATCAGACTTTAATGCAGACACTGGTTTACAGTTCGATTTTTCTCTAACTGATAATGCCTGTGAATGGACAGCCTACACAAACAGTAATTTTATAACCATCAAAAATTCATCTGGAACTGGTAGTGGTGCTGTTAATTATAAAATATCTGAAAATATAACAGACACTGGTAGAACAGGTGAAATATCCATCGGAGGATTAACCCATTCTGTTTATCAACCGGGAAATCCTGATGCTGGGTCAGTTGATTATTGTGATGCTTATTCTATAGAACCAACAATAGAAACATTATTGACCCCTACTCTAGAAAGTGATTTACAATTCAATGTCTATATGAGCAACATCAATATTATAGATCCCATTGGAGACAGTTGTAACTGGTTAGCAACTACAAACAGCAATTTTATAACAATCACGAATTCTACTGGAGTTGGTGATGGTACGGTGGTATATAATATAGATGAAAATACAGCAGACACTGGTAGAACCGGTGAAATATCCATCGGAGGATTAACTCATTCTGTTTATCAACCTGCATCTTTTATCTCTCAAGAATGTTTCTTTGATGGTATAGATTCCGAAAAACAAAATTTAAACTATACTGCATCAACTGGAATAACATTTTATGTTGAGATGAATACTGAAGATTGTGGATGGACAGCATCTACAAGCAATGAGTTTATAACAATCACAACTGCATCTGGAAATGGTAGTGGTAATGTAGTATATGGTGTGGACCAAAACAACACACAAGAAATAAGAACAGGTGAAATATCAATTGGAGGATTAACTCATTCTATTAGACAAGGAATTGTATTTGGTTTAACTCAATCTTCCAGTGATCTTTTTGATAAAGAAGTCAAAGTCGCGTCAACATATACAACGACAGAAAAACTATCTAGTAATCTAGTGGTATTGTTTGATCCTCTTCCCAGCGAAGCAATGAATGAATCACTAAGAAACAGAGGGTTTCATCAATATATGATCATCTATGGATCATCAGATCCAAACCACAAGACAGGAACTATAGATGATACCAGAGTAATTGATTTCATCAGAGAAAAGTACGGAGACAATCCTACTGGTTATGGTGTTCTTGATTTTGAAACTCCTTACTTTTCAAACATTCTAAACCAAGATATTGGTTCCGATGACTTCAATCAATCTAAACAAGAATTGATTAGTTTAATACAAAGCGTAAAAACAGAATTTCCAAATGTTTCTTGGACACTATACGGATTTCCTGTGTTAAAACAATGGCCTGAAAACAATTCTTGGTACAACCTAACACCGCGAGATAGAGAAAACATACTGGAAGATTCACTCGAAAGAAACAGCGATATAATGTCCAATATGGATTGGCTTGCACCCAGCGTATACGACCATTATGACGACGAAGTACACAATCACACTGCCGGATTTTTAGAAGGAGAACGCTTATATAGATTCTATGCAGTGGAATTGTGTAGAAGATTTAACTCCACTTTTTCTCCAAGTTCTCCAAAACCAATTTATCCCTTTGTAAGTCCTATGTTTTGGAATACGGGCAATGTAGAGTATAATATGAAGAAAATAGATTCTGAAGAATTTGTTAGAGATCAAATTCAAGGTCTTTTAGACAATAACGTGGATGGAATTGCATTTTGGACTGGTTTAAAATATTGGGTAAGAATTGCAACTAGCAATGAAGACTATGGAACTCCCCAACAAGAAGCAAGAAACGCTTTCACAAAAGATTACTTTGATGGAACGGAACCAAACTGGCAAGGAAACATATAATGCGCACAGTAGAATCATATTTAGCAGAAGAATCTTCGGTTTTAGTAGAGCAACTTATGTTAGCAGCATTTGGTGCTGCCGGTGGTTTAGAGGAATCAGTTCAACCAGAAGATCAAACACCGACAGATATAGGTCCAATTGCAACTCAACCATCAAACCAAAACTACATTTATCAGACATACTACAGATTTGTATTGCAGGAAATGCCCAACCTAGAATACTTCATAACTAAAGTATCACTACCAAGTTTTGGTTATGATAGTGCTATTGAGCAACCCAATAGATTTTCACTTATTCGACATCCAGCAAGTAAAGTTGTTTTTAGTCCTCTTGAAATGTCATTTCTAGTTGATGAAAACATGGAAAACTGGCTAGAAATATACAACTGGATTCGTAGAACAAGTGTTGTAGATGATCACAGAGACATACTAGAAGACACCAAAGAACATTTTACTCAAGGAACATTATTCATTACCAATAGTGCAATGAATCCCAATCTAGAGGTTACTTTCTACAATATGTTCCCAATATCTGTAAGTGGATTTGAATTTGACAGTCAAATTACAGATCTTACTCCTTGGACTGCAAACGTAACCTTTGCTTATGATTACTACGACATCAAAAAACTTTAAACTTTCTTCTTGACAGATAATAAAACCTATGTACACTCTGAGTGTCAACGAAGGAAAAGGAAACATATATGCTCTCTAGAATACTAAGATCTCTTAAGGGTGATACCCAAGTCAAAGTCAAACAGAATCCAGAACTTGCTCCTCCACTAGTTCCAGAAGAAGAACTTACTCTTCCTGATCTCTTGTCTGCATGGGGAACATACGATCCAACATACGATTTAAACGGAGATGGAATTGTGAACGGAGAAGATCTTGGTTTGTTTCTTCTTCGTAAACCACCAGCAGAAGAAAAGGAAGATCGAAACCTGATTCTCTATCCACAACACGGTGTTCTATCAACTAGGTTTCCAGTTCCTCCAATGTATGATGCCATTCTCAAACTTGAACAAGAAGAGGAGATGGATCAATTTGCAAGAAGAAGAGCAGGTGCAGAAACCTATTACATCTGGTATGCATCTTGGGATATTGGTCATGGCAAAGAAACTGGTAGTCTCAGTATCAATGAAGATCAGATCATAGAAAATGTTAGAAAGTATTATGGAGACAAGGAACCAGAGGGTTATGGACAACTAGACTACGAGGGTAACTTCTTCCGTGGATTGGACAAGGGAGAAGGAACTGTAGAAAATCAAGAAGCAACGCGAGTCATGCTCAAGGCACTTCGTCGAATGAAGCAAGAGTTTCCCAAGATGAAGTGGACCTATTATGGTTTACCTATGCTGAAGTATTGGCTTCCACACCCCTCACCCACAAATGCATATACATGGGTCAATGCTCCTTTGGAAGTAAAGATACAGGAGATCGAACACAAGTATGCAGCATATAGAGAACTTCTATCAGAGTGTGATTGGTTGAATCCTTCGTTCTACAATCGCTATGATCCTGATGTTCATAAAAACAACATAGTTGCCAGAGAAGCAACATATAGAAAAGAACTGGTTGTTTTCTGTCATATGTTCAATGAAAGACTTGGAACCAACAAACCAATCATACCAATGACATGCCCTTGGTATGTTGCTGGTGGTAAGGTTGAATATGACTATAAGACTGTTCAAGATCAGTTTATGCTTGACACTGTTATCAATCCTTATCTGGAAGAAGGTGTAAATGGTTTTGCATTGTGGTATGCACACAGTTACTATGCTAGACTTGCATTCGAATACAACTCCAACACCAGAAATCCAAAGCACTATGATGCCTTTATCAAAAACTACAATCAAGATCCAAGAAGGTTTGATCTGGAGAATATGACACCCGAACAAAGCATGGAGTGGAAAGATCTCTACATGGAGAAGTCCAGTGAAACGATTCTCAATCACATGAAGGTGATGAGAAGTTCAATGGATCGGTTTTATTCTACTTGACTAGACATGATAGTGTGATATACTTCTAAACTATGAATCTCAAAAAGATCAAAGAGATGGTTGAACGAGATACCATCATTGACGAGACAAAACTTGACACTGAGTCTCTTCGTCTTCCTCAGTTGCACAACAAGTATCTGAACATATACTTGGACGCCAAACTCATTCTCGAACGCAAAGAGAATGAGTTTCGTCGTATGCGCAAACTGAAGTGGATCTACTATACAGGAAAGATGGACGAGGAAACTTTGCAACGATTGAATTGGGAACCTTTTGAGTATAAGATTCTCAAGCAGGACATGGCAATCTACATGGAAGGTGATGATGATCTGATTACACTTTCTGAACAGGTGACATACTACAAGGAGTTGTGTCAGTATGTTGATTCTGTGGTAAAGGAGATCACCTATCGTCACAACAAGATTCGAAACGCGATTGATTGGAATAAATTTCTAGCCGGCAATTAATTCCCTACATATTGGGGAATGACAGATATACTGGTTGAATATGTTGATAGTGTAAATATAAGAGTTCGGTGCGAGCGAGGCATTGCAAAAGAACTCTCAGACTATTTTACTTTCAAAGTTCCCGGTCACACCTACATGCCTGCATATCGCAAGCGAATATGGGATGGTCAGATCAAACTCTACAATATGTTTTCTCAGTTGATCTACGCAGGTCTTGAAAACTATGTGGAGTCTTTTGCCCATGCGCGTGGATATACGTTTGTGAAATCAAGAGGAGGAACAAAGATACCACCACCGGGAAATGCTCATACAACTGAGCATCTGCTTTCATATGCGGAAGAAAAACTTAAGATTCCAATGAAACCACATGAACATCAATTGGATGCCATTCGTCATGCTCTCTATGCAAATAGAACTCTTCTGGTTTCTCCTACAGGCTCAGGTAAAAGTCTGATGATATACACTATGGTTCGCTATCACTTGGATAAACTACCCAAGGACAAAAAGATATTGATCATTGTTCCAACAACAAGTCTGGTGTCTCAACTGTATTCTGATTTCAAGGACTATGCAAAGAATGACAAGTGGTGTGTGGAAACCAACTGTCACAGAGTAATGTCTGGCATAGAGAAGGATGATCTTAAAAAGAGAGTCATCATCTCCACATGGCAAAGCATATACAAGCAACCCAAAGAATACTTTTCCAAGTTTGGTGCTGTGTTTGGAGATGAGTGCCATCTTTTCAAGGCTAAGTCACTTACTTCAATAATGACCAAACTGGAGGACTGTCCTGTGCGTATAGGAACAACAGGAACACTTGATGATTCACTGACACACAAGTTGGTAATCGAGGGGTTATTTGGTCCTGTGTATGAGGTGACAAAGACGAAGACACTTATGGAAAGAAAGTTGTTGTCAACACTCAAGATAGATGCTATACTTCTCAAGCATTCAGAGTCGGTGAGATCTGAACTGAAAAGATCCACATATCAAGATGAGATAGATTACATCGTGTCGTGTGAAGAGAGAAATAGGTTTGTGTGTAGATTGACAAACAACCTCAAGGGAAACACATTGGTTCTGTTTCAGTTTGTGGAAAAGCATGGAAAGGTATTGCATCAGATGATGAAGAAGGAGTTTCCAGATAAGCAAGTGTTTTTTGTTCATGGAGGAACAGATGCAGAGCAAAGAGAAACCATTCGAAAGTTCGTTGAAAAGACAGAAAATGCTGTCATCATTGCGTCCTATGGAACCTTCAGCACTGGTGTATCCATCAAACGCCTACATAATATTGTGTTTGCATCTCCATCCAAAAGCAGGATTCGAGTGTTGCAAAGCATAGGTCGGCAATTGCGGAAGTCGGAGCATAAAGATGTTGCAAAACTATATGACATCGCAGATGACCTCTCTTGGAAAAAATACAAGAACCACACACTCCGTCACTTTGAGGAAAGGCTCAAAATATATGATGGTGAAAGTTTTCAATATGCCCAAATCAATATCAACCTAAAAGGAGGGCTAAATGTCGCATAGACTAAAGATACTGAAACTGAAAAGTGGTGACAATCTCATCGCTGAGTTGACAGAAAGTAACAAGACAACACTAAAGTTGTTTCGTCCGATGGAGATCAAATACATGAACTTTGTTGATGGTCTTGGTCGCCGACATGAGGCTATGGTCCTCACTGACTGGTTGAAATCAACAACATCCAATGAATTTGTAGTTGACAAAGACTTTATACTTGGTATATTTACACCAAGTTCTGATGTTCTGAAGGTATACTCCAAACAAAAAGAGTTTGATGATAACAATCCAGAAACATCAGACGAAAAGGGTCTTGCAAACCTTTTCAATGACATAGAGAAACAAATCAAAAACATGAATACAGGTGATATATTAAAACATCTAAAAGGTCTAGAAGAGGAAGAGGATTTTAGTGATGACGAAGAGTCTCCAGAAGACTTGATAAGAAACATCATTCAGCAGCAAAAAGGCAAGAAAGAAAAACTGATTGATGAAGAGGCTGATCCAAAATACGGATCAAGTTATTGTGACTGGTCTCCAGACCCAGAGGATTATCTTTCATAATATGTCAGAAGAAAGCCACTATGTAGATAATGAAAAGTTCCTAAAGGCAATGACCGAGTGGAAGAGACTCGTCGTTGAGGCAGAGAACACTGGAGATGAAAAACCACCCATACCTGATTATGTTGGCGAGTGTTTTCTTTTGATAGCGGAAAGACTTTCTCTTAGAGCAAACTTCATAAACTATCCATATAGAGAAGAAATGATAGGCGATGCCATAGAGAATTGTGTTCAGTATGCCAGTAACTTCTGTCCAACAAAGTCAAGCAATCCCTTTTCATACTTCACTCAGATTATCTACTATGCTTTTCTTCGCAGAATCCAAAAGGAAAAGAAGCAGAACTATATCAAGTACAAGATACTAGAAACAGCAGACAGTGTTGGTGACATTGCTAAACTACTTGATCCAGATAAGATGTCCAACAACCCCTACGCTGACTTCTTCAATCTTACATCAATGGATATAGAAAACTTCACTCCCAAAAAGAAAAAGTCAAAGAAGACTAATAAAAAGGATGATGGAGAAGATCAATGCGAATCGCTATTCTAACCGATACTCACTTTGGCGCGCGTAACGACTCACAACAATTTTTAGATTACTTTCTTGGTTTCATTGAGAACCAATTTCTTCCTGCTTGCAAAGAGCAAGGAATAGACACAATAATTCATCTTGGTGACTTGATGGATAGAAGAAAGTTCGTCAACTTCAATACACTCAATCAGGTTCGTGAAAGGTTCATCGAGAAACTGGAAGAGATGAACATCACGATGTATTGTCTTATTGGAAATCACGACACATACTACAAAAACACCAATGACATAAACTCAATCAAAGAATTGTTTGGTGATCGCTATACTAGATTTATTGTCATAGAAAATCCATCTGAGATAGAAATCGGCAACAAGGTCTTCGGAATGATTCCTTGGATCAACAAGGAGAACAAAGAAGAGTGTGATGAGTTTCTAAAGAACACGCACGCAGATATCGTCTGTGGTCACTTTGAACTTAGAGGTTACGAGGTGATGAGGGGTGTCCAGTTTGATGGAGGAATGAACGATAATCTTCTTAGAAGGTTTGATCGAGTATGGTCTGGACACTTTCACACTAGACACACAAAAAACAATGTTCAGTATCTAGGAACACCTTATCAAATAACATTTTCAGATCTACACGAACCAAAAGGATTCTACATCTATGACACCACAACAGATCAGTTGAACTTTGTGGTCAATGAGGATAGAATGTACCTACATATTGATTACACAGATGATTTGATGATTTCAGATTTGAGTCATTATGAAGGTAAGTATTTAAAAGTTTTTGTTCGGGAAAAGAAAAGTCAAAGTAAACTGGATACACTTGTCGATAATCTATATGATGCAAAAGTTGCAAGCGTAACCATAATTGAGAATGATAATAGTAGCATAGAAGACAATGAACTTGCTGACATGACATTGGATACATTAGCGTTGATCTACAAAGAAGCCGAAGATTTCTATGCTCAAATGGAAGAGATAAATGTATCCAAACTCAAGAATCTAATACAAGACATATACATGGAGGCAATATCACAATGACCGAAGAAGAAAACCCCTCAGAGGGATTGGGAGATACCGTAGAAAAAATCATTCACAAGGTTGGTGATGGACTCAAGATCGAGTACATAAAAAAGAAGAAGGATTGTGAACCCTGTCGCAAGAGAAAAGAAATGCTCAACAATCTTGTTCCATACAACAACACAAAAAAACCCTGCAATAAATGTAACCAAAAGAAAGGAGGATAATGATTAGATTTAAGTATGTTGAATTCCAGAACTTCGGTAGTTTTGGAAACAATCCGACAAAGATAAACCTAGACAAACATAGAACAACTCTTGTTTCTGGTATGAATGGTCACGGAAAATCCTTTGCACTACTGGATTCTGTTACCTTTGCTTTGTTTGGAAAACCATTCAGAAAGATAAACATACCTCAACTAGTCAATACCATCAACGAGAAAAGTTGCTTGGTGGAAGTTGTGTTCCATGTTGGGGAAGATGAATATAAAGTCATAAGAGGAATCAAGCCAAAAAGATTTGAGATATACAAGAACGACAGTCTCATCAATCAAGATGCAAAGGCTAAAGACTACCAAAAGATGCTTGAGGAAAATATTCTCAAGATGAACTACAAGTCATTCACACAAGTTGTGATTCTTGGTAGTTCATCCTTTGTTCCTTTTATGCAGTTGTCTGCTTTAGACAGAAGACAAGTCATCGAAGATGTTCTGGACATTCAAGTGTTCTCTGAGATGAATGTTGTTCTTAAGAATAGAGTGTCCCTAAAGAAAGAAGAGTTGAAGGATCTTGAGCGAGACATGAATACAATCAAGTCCAAGATCGAGATGCTTGAGTCTCATATCGAAACGCTCCGAGAATTAGATCAGTCAAAAATAAATGATCTTCAACAAGAGATCGAAGAGATTGAAAGTGGAGTAGCCGATAAAGAGAAGGCAATAGATTCTCTCATTGAAAGTCAAACAATTCTACTGGAAAAAACCAGCAAGATAGAAACGATCAAGAAGTCACTAAACAAGTTTGAAAATACACGAACAATGATCAAGTCAAACCATGATCGCATTGAAAGAACACACCAAGAAACTGAGGAAATGCAGACATGCCCGACATGCACACAAGACGTTCCCACCGAAACAAAGCAAGTTCTTATCGAAAGATTTGAGGACAAGAAGAAACAATACACCGATGGTTTGATGAAAATTGACAAAGAGATTGAATCAGTAAACAAGGAATTGGATTCACTTCGAGAGGTGTCCTTGAAACTAAAATCAGTACAGGAGAAGATTGTTCAACTTCGCGGTGAGGTAGACTCGAACAAAAAGTATACAACCAAATTGCAGAAAGAGATCAAAGAGTTGTCAGAAAAGACATCCGATTCAGAAAGCACCAAGTCTGCAACAGATTTAAAAGACAACAAAATTCAACTTGATGAGTTGATCAAGACAAAGAGTGAATACAAAGAGGATGCTCTTTTACTAGGTTGTGTTGGCAATCTTCTCAAAGACACTGGAATCAAGTCAAAGATCATTCGTCACTACTTGCCTATCATCAATAAACTGATCAACAAGTATCTTGCTGACATGGGTTTCTTTGCACAGTTTCACTTGGATGAAAACTTCAACGAAACAATTAAGAGCAGACACAGAGACAGTTTTAGTTATATGTCATTTTCAGAGGGAGAGAAGATGCGAATAGACTTGGCTCTTCTTCTTGCATGGAGAGAGATCGCCAGACTCAAGAACAGTGCCAACACAAATTTGCTGATACTGGATGAAGTCTTTGACTCATCATTGGATGTTGTTGGAACCGATGAGTTCTTAAAACTCATGCAGGTTCTAAGTGGAAACACAAACATATTTGTAATCAGTCACAAATCAGATCAACTGATAGACAAGTTTGAGAATCAAATAACTTTTGTCAAGAAGGGAAACTTCAGTAAACTACAATGATGAAGATAAAGCGACCAACAAAACATAAGTCTCTCTTGCGTTATCCCGGTGGCAAATCATTTGCATTGCCGATCATTCTTCCATACTTTCCAGAAGGAATAACAGAGATGGTATCTCCTTTTTTTGGTGGTGGTTCCATAGAAATAGAATGTGCATACAACGGCATTCGTGTTCATGGATATGATCTGTTTGAGCCTATCGTAAACTTTTGGCAACAGGTTTTACACAACAAGCGGGCATTGTATTACGCGATTAAAAAGTATCCTATTCCACTACCCAAAATCAAGTTCTACGTTTTACAGAAGTCTTATGATGATCTGAAAGATCCAGTGGAGAAGGCTGCTGCATTCTTTGTTCTCAACCGAACAAGTTTTTCTGGAACAACCTTTTCAGGAGGCATGTCACCAAAACAACACAGTTGGAACAATGCTTGTTTGGAAAAACTTAGAGAGTTTCAGGTTGGTGGTATATTCAATAACAACAAACTCAGTGTAGAACTTGCTGATTTCAATGAATCAATGACAAAACATCAAGATCTTTTTGCATACATGGACCCACCATATCTGCTAGAGACATCCAATCTGTATGGTGATCGAGGTAGCACACACAAGGATTTTGATCATGTTGGCTTCTTTGAAAAGGTAAAGCAGATGAAGAACAAGTGGGCAATATCATACAATGGACATCCAGATCTACTCAAGATGTATGATGAATATAATATAGTAAAGGTTGATTGGCAATATTCTATGAAGACCAAGGGTGGAACAAAACCATCCGATGAAATATTGATTATGAACTACTGATTGACAATCCAAAAGATCGAGGTATACTTTCAGCATGAACATCTTCGTACTAGACAAAGATCCAATCGTTGCAGCAAAAATGCAGTGTGACAAGCATGTGGTGAAAATGGTTTTAGAAACTGCTCAGATGCTTTGCACCGCTCATCCGAAAGATGCTGCTCCATACAAACCAGCATACATCAACCATCCATGCACTGTGTGGGCAAGACAGTCCGTTGATAACTACAGGTGGTTATCTATTCATGGTCTTGCTCTTGCTTTGGAGTATAGAAACAGATACAAAAAGATTCACAAGTCTGAAAAGGTGATTATGTGGTGTCACGACCATATTCCACAAATACCAACCATCGGAATCACATCAAGACCCAAGTGTATGCCTGACAAATACAAGGTTCCGAGTGTGGTTCAATCATATCGCAATTACTATAATGGAGACAAAGCGGGCTTTGCCCAGTGGAAGTTTTCAGAATCTCCTGAATGGTTTATGGGAGAGTTCGTAAAATGAATCACTCTAAAATTTTAATTACGGGTGGTGCTGGATATATAGGATCGCACGCGGTAGCATCTATATTGGCAACAAATAGATCTGTTGTTGTGGTGGACAGAGACAAGGAAGCCTGCGACAATCTGATAAACATTTTTGACAACAACAAAAACTTGAAGGTTCATTGCACTGATATAGACAATGATGTGTGGATGGATGGTATATTAGAAAACGAAAAACCAACAGCATGTTTGCATTTTGCTGCTGACATATCGGTTCCTGAATCCGTATCAAATCCACTTAAATATTATCACAACAACACAGCAAAGACAATAAACTTATTAAAGCGATTGAATCGACATGGTGTGCATAGGTTTATATTCTCAAGCACTGCTGCCGTATACGGCTTGCCGGAAAATGCCGAGGACATAACAGAGACAACTCCATGCAAGCCGACCAATGCATATGGTAATTCAAAGTTAATGGTTGAGTTTATACTCAAGCAAATGTCAGATACCATTCCAGCATTTGAGTATACCTCATTCAGATATTTTAATGTTGCAGGAACTCATATGTCTGGAAAAGTATATGATTCCCGATGGAAAGAAAAAGAAAATGTTTTTCCTAAGTTCATAAACGGTATTTTACACCAAGAAGGAAAGATCGAAGTCTATGGTGCAGATTATCCAACAAAGGATGGAACTGCTATAAGAGACTACATACATCCCGAAGATGTAATATCAGCAACCATGATTGCTCTTGACAACGATATCACTGGCGTATACAATCTTGGGTCGAATGAAGGATCGTCTGTTTGGGATGTTGTTGAGAAATTTGTTTCGGTGACAAATCAAGAATTGGATGTCCTTCATAAAGACAGAAGGAAAGGAGATCCAGCAGTTCTTGTTGCTAATTCTAGAGCGTTTAGGGCAATATCAGGTTGGGAACCTGCATATACACTAAAGGACATGGTTGCCACTGCTTGGAAAACTTACGGTATCTAAGATGAAAAACAAAAAGGCTTATATCGAAAGAGCGTTTGGATCGGAACCAGTTTGGAATGGAGATACTGAAAACTTGGATGTAGATGTTCTCCGAGCAATCAACTGGTATGTTGGTGGTGATAAGAAGAACTACAAGAAGTGGACAATAGAGTGGATGAAGAGCAAGGACAGTCCTTGGACAAAGGATCAAATTGATCTAGTCCGAAGATGCCCTCTTAGTGACTTCAAGCACTTTGGTCATTATTGCAGAATGCTCTCCAGAGGATTTCCAGCCACCGAATCCATCAATAAGGTGGTAAACACGGAACTCAATTCCTTAATCGACAAGGGAAAAAACAAGAAGAATTCTCGTAAAGAGAATAGCATTTCTCCACACGAACGAATGAGAGAGCAAGTCTCAGAGTTTGCAGGAGAGTTGATGGAAATATGCGACAAGGGTATGGAATCCATCAAAGAGAAAAAGACATACCACAAGACATTCAAGTTTGACGATTGGCTTCAGCAGAGAGATGTAGGATACAAGCAATCGGAAATGCTTGGAGAACTTTTTAGTCCTGCTCTTGCAGAGTTGGATGAACTTCTCAAGGGGAAAGACAAGCAACTTGTAGAGGGATATTCTTTTCTCAAGAAACCACAGCAAAAGCAACTTCACAAATTTATGATGTCTCTTGTCACTTCTTGCTTCAAGAGAAGTGCCAGCAACAAGCCTGTGCGTCGTAAGCGAAGAATAAGCCCGAGAAAGATCGTATCAAAGGTGCAATACCTTCAAAGTCACAAAGACTATGGACTAAAGAGTGTTGATCCCATTGATCTCATCGACTCAAAGAAAGTTGTAGTTTACAATACCAGATACAACATTCTTGGTGTATACTATGCAAAGGAACATGAGACAATGACAGTCAAGGGAACCACGATTCAAAACTTCTGCCCACAAAAGTCTGAGTGCAGAACAATAAAGAATCCAACCAAGATCATCAAAACGATCAAAAATGAAAGTTCACTTGATAAGATTTGGAACGCACAGCACAGTATGATCAAATCACCAAATGGAAGACTCAACGAACATACAGTGATACTTAAGGTATTCAAATGATACTCCTAGACACAAACCAATTGTTTTTGGCTTCATACTTTGTTCACCGAAAGATGCATGGTGAACTACACGAAGGAATGCTCAGACATTTGTTTCTGAACACAATTCGCATGTATAGAAAGCAGTTCAAAAATGATTACGGAGAAGTTGTTCTCTGTCTTGAATCCTCGAACTGCTGGAGAAAGGAAATCTTTCCCAATTACAAGGCAAATCGAAAAAAGGCAAAGGATGAGCATGACTGGAAGACCGTGTTTGAGTATTTTGAGAACTACCTCAAAGAGATCAACGAAACCTTTCCTTGGATGATGCTTCGAGTTCCAACAGCAGAGGCAGATGATATCATTGCTGTTGTTTGTCAACAGTTTCATTGTGACGAAAAGATTCTGATTCTATCGAACGACAAGGATTTCATGCAACTACAGAGATACCCTTCGATCAAGCAATACAGCCCGATCAAGAAGGAACTACTGGTATGCACTCATCCAAAAGACTTTCTTCTCGAACACATTCTAAAGGGAGATGTATCCGATGGAATTCCAAACATTCTATCTGATGATGATACCTTTGTTTCCAGTGGAAAGAGACAACGATCTCTTGGAAAGAAGAAGATGCTTCAAATGATTTCTGATGGAAACTTGTCCGACATGAAGCATTGGGAAAGGAATCAAACTCTTGTTGACTTCACTAGAATTCCTGACAACATTCGAGAAACAATCATAGATCAGTATATCACCGAGAAAGCAGCAAGAGAACAACAGAAGAACAAGATCAGTTCTAGACCGGGTGGTGGGTTGTTTACTACAGTTTCTAATTACCTAATCGAAAAGGAGTTGACTAATCTAACCGACTTGGTAGGGGATTTCATATGAAAAACAAGAAAGACAAAAAGACAGGAGAAAAGGGAAGATTCGAAGAGCATGATTATTTCGAGTATTATAAGAATGCCAGAAAAGGTGAGAAAAGAAATCGAAGGCACCGAGTAAACGAACACATTCGAGATTTTGTTCAAGGTAACATGACACCAGAGGAGTATGAGGAACATTATGGCGACTATGACTACGAAGAGTGAAAAGAAGACAATGAAACTATCAAAAAGATCCATAGACATTCTGAAAAATTTTAGCAGTATCAATTCAAACCTACACATCGTCCAAGGAAAGAATCAAGTCATTGTTTCTGGTCCAAAAAACATCATGTGTGAAGTTGAGTTCGAAGAAGACTTTCCCGCAGAGTTTGCTTTGTGGGATCTGAGTAAGTTTTTAGGAACTCTCTCCTTATTTGATGATCCAGAACTAGAATTTCTAGACAAGAAGATGATAATTTCCAATGGACCCACGAACGTAGTTTTTCATTATGCAGAACCAAAGTTGGTAAAGGGATGCAGACCGGAAACCGATTTCAAGATGCCGGAAAGCGTCATTGACTTTGAGATCAGCAACAGAGAGTTTGTGGAAATACAAAGGGCATCATCTGTTTTGGGTTTGCCTGATTTGTGTGTTACAAACAACGATAGTGGTATTGACATCATTGCGTTGGACAAGAATGATCCTACTAGCAATAGTTACTCTATTCGTGTTTCAGAAGATGCACCGAATGCCACATTCAAGATGTATCTAAAGGCTGAGTACCTAAAACTTCTTCCGGGCGATTATGAAGTATCAATCGCAGAGAAGGGAATAAGTCAGTTTAGACACAAGACAGAGAAGATGACGTATCACATTGCAATGAGTGCAGCATCAGTATACAATGGATAAAATGAAGACAGAAGAATTTCTATGGGTTGAAAAATATCGACCGCAAACTATTGACGATTGTGTTCTACCAGATAACCTGAAGAAAACCTTTCAGGACATCGTTGAGAGTGGAGAGATGCAAAATCTCCTTCTTGCCGGTGGACCGGGTTGTGGCAAGACTACAGTTGCCAAAGCATTGTGCAACCAACTAGGATCTGATTACATCACCATCAACTGCTCGGAAGAAGGCAACATTGACACTCTGCGAACAACCATTCGAGAGTTCGCTAGCACAGTATCTCTTT
>Ga0181592_10001074_pt1 | contig 21953 bp, 13 predicted proteins | sample 071ome_20_FD_133755 | JGI IMG/M metagenome (GOLD analysis project Ga0181592, IMG submission 133755) | Coastal salt marsh microbial communities from the Groves Creek Marsh, Skidaway Island, Georgia - 071412BT metaG (megahit assembly) | ecosystem: Environmental > Aquatic > Marine > Intertidal...
ACCGCCGCCTCCACCGCCACCTCGACCGTCACTTGGTGGTTGAGATCCTCTGTTTCCTCCGCGATAGCCGCCGCCACCGCCACCTGAACCTGATCTGTCGCCTCCTGGACGACCACCATCCTGTCCATGAGGACCACTTCTTCCACCCTGTGTTCCACCTGGCGAGTTACCATTTTGACCATTACGGTCTCCACCGCCACCTGAGCCTGCTCCGCCACCTTCTTGGCCTGAACCGCCGCCGCCTCCGCCTGAAGCGTGTAGCATTGTGTTGTTATTTGGTGCTAGGAAGAATGTGCCAGCACCGCCGCCACCTCCTCCGCATGAACATCCGGAAGGACCAGCATTCATACCATTACCACCGCGACCTCTGCGTGGACCTCCTCCACCGCCTCCGCCACAGCAGCCATTAATACAACCACCGTTGCCATTACCGCCACCGCCGCCGACGCTTACATAATATCTACCGTTTGAAACTGATATATTACCGTAGGCTGATTCCACGTATGATCCGCTGCCGCCTCTAGGACCACGACCGCCATTACCGCCGCCTGCTCCCCATGATAAAACTTCTACTGTTGCATCATCACCTGTATCACTAATGTCAAACTGTGTTCCTTGCTGTCCTGCGTATCTATGATATTTCCATGTTCTTCCACCGATAGTCTGTGTTCCAGTGGAACCACCATTGGCTACTAGTGGTTTAAATCCGCCTCCACCTGCGCCTGCTAAAATATTATAGTGTGTCATTTACAGTCCTCTTGCAATATATAATGTGCTACTATATATTTATGCTAGTCCAGCACCGCTGGCAACAAAAGTGTTAGAACCAACACAAACAACAGTTACGAAACCTCTATTTTCAATAGATCTGTTAGCATTTCCGCCGTCACCAGCAAAATACATTGTAACACCAGAACCTCTGTTTAGTGAAATTGTTCCTGATCCATTGTTGTAAATTGATATACAATCTCCAACTGCAAACACGTTAGGTGGAACTGTTACAGTGTTAGTCGTGCTAATGTGCTTGCCAGCATCACTTGCTACAAGAGTGTAGTTTCCGCCTTGTGAATTCTGCGGAACGTTTCTAATTTCACCCTTGGAATCGCTTAGGACTGTTCCTGTAAGTGTTCCCGTGCTAGGTTGGAATGTTAACTTGGTGCTAGATGTTCTAACATCAGTTAGGCTACCACTAGTTAGCGTGTTAAACAATACATAGTTTGTTGTAGCATCTGCTGTATTATCGGAAATTGCGGCACCCGGAGTGGCAAAAACTAAATTACCAGATCCGTCTGTTTGTAAAAACTGACTTGCAGATCCATCTACGGATGGCAACGTCCATACTAGATCGCTTGAAACTGTTGCTGGTGCTTGGAAACCAACATAGTTAGAATTATCAGCATCTCCGAACCTAAGGTCGGACTGCGATGTCATTACGGTATTACCGCTTAAATTTAATATACCAGTTCCTGTCGGATCAATGGTAATGTTTTCGTTTTCCGCAGCAGTAAGCGTTGTAAGGTCTCCAACTTGAACACCTGATACGAACGGGCTACCTGCTAGTCCACCTCTTGTCGCTCTTCCCATTTTATCTACTTCCTTATGTTAATTAATTGGTAGCAGTTTCAATACCGTAAGCCACTGCTGAAACACCAGTTCCACTTACGTATACGGAAACAACTTTACCCGCGTCAACCACTATACCAGTTCTTTCCAACACACCCTTTGCAGATATTTGAACATCAAATTCAATGAATTCGCTGTTTGCTGGGGTTGACGGTGGTGTAGCAGTAGTAATTGCCACCCTTGCCGTTACTGTTGAGGAACCTCTGTTTAGTAGGTTTAAACTCAATACTGAGAACGTGTCAGCGGGACAAGTATACACATTTGTATATGTCGTTGCTGCCAAGTCCTGATTTCCAAGTCTTCCTGTTGCCATTTTATTTGTTCTCCATAGTTATTTATATCAAAAAGTATTGGAATGCCAACGGAACGCCCGTTACACCCTTCTTGAACTCAACCGTTGCGTTAAATGTTATCGGTGATTGAGTAGTGGTTGTAATTACATTGTTAAAGATGTAAATCGAACCTGCCGTAACACTGTTCACGTTTAGAGCAGCACCACCGCCACCAATTTGTGAACTGATATATGCCTTAATTGCTCTCTGTGTTGGAACAACACTGTCACTGTTCTGTGTAAAGAACGGATCTGTTGAGAATTCAGTAATACTTGCTGATCCTCCACCTAGTGTAACCTCACCCAGTGATAGTTCCTGTAGTCCTGAAATATTAAATGCATCAGCATTCAATGTTGCAACACCAGTTGACTGTTCAATTGTAAACAAGTCACCAACTCTAAAGTTACCATCTTGGTCAGTTGACGTGTAGAACACTCTACCACCGTTACTGTCCTGTGTTTCCTTGGACTGATCTGGATCCTGCGTAGGAGTATTTGGATAGTTTGTTTCTGTGAAACTACCAGTTCCTATGTCTAAGAAGTCGTGTCCTGTCAATCTAACCTGAGAATATAGAATTCTTGTTGTTACAGTTGTTCCATCTGGTGGACTGTCAAACACTGTTATATCAGGTGCTACCTGGAAGAATGCTGTGTATGAACCATCATATTGTCCAAGGAATGTTAATACCTGAACCAGTTTAAATACTCTGTCTGGTAAGTGGCTGAATACAACGTTTGAACCAACCGCTGGTCTTTCTGTTAATCTTCTTACAGCAACAAAACTACCGTCCTGGAAGAAGTCAGCATAACCGTCACCAGTATCAAGATCAGCACTTGCCGAAACAAATCCTGTTCCTCTGTTAACGAATGATGGGTTAGCCAACACACCCTTACCAGTTCTTACTGTTGTAGGTGCTTCGTAAGTGTTGTTAGGATCAGTAATTGTGAGTGTTGGTGCACTTGTGTAACTTGATCCTGGTTCAATCATTCTAATTTGGAAGATCTTCTCGTCTGCAACAAATGCTCTTGCTCTCGCTGTAGCACCTGCCTTGGTTAAACTTGCAACGGTTCCTGATCCGGCTTCAACTGATACAAATTTACCATCCTGATCTGGATTACCAAATGCACTTGCTACGAAACCATTTGCACTTGTGCTTAGTGTTCTTGAAGTCCAAACAATACCGTCTTCTGATGTAGCACCAGTGTTATCAGTATCAGTTACTGCAAGGAAAACGCCCTGTCCGTATTCAACATGCGTCCAATCCTTAGTTGCCGGAAGCGTAGTTTCTGTCCATGTAGCACCGTAGTCTATTGACACTGCTGCTAGTGTTCCAGTTGTGCTAGAAACTGCAACGAATCTGTTGTTACCCCATACCACGCTATTCCAAGATGAGCTAGATAATCCTGTTCCAGCACTCCATGAAGCACCGTCATCATCCGAGTATGCAACGTCAGCATTGGTGTCCGAAATAACAACCCATCTGCCACCACCGTATGCAACGCTTGTCCATGTTCCAGTTGCTGGCAATGCGCCTGCAACAGCACTCCATGTAACGCCACCATCCAGCGTAATTGCTGCCTGTGTGGTTCCTGATTTGACTGCCATCCATTTACCGTCACCGTATGCAACGTCTGACCATGAACCTGTGCTTGGCAAGTTACCACCAGCACTCCAAGTAACACCGCCATCTATCGAATAAGCAGTGTCATCAACGCCAGTGCCGCCTGCTATTGCCACAACGTGTGCAGCATTAGGTGTTGCCTTACCAGCAATTGATGTAAATGATCCTACGCCTGTTGCGGTAAATGTATTTCCTAGTTGACCCACACCACCAATGGCATCCCATGGTGTGTCACCCGTTTCAGTGATTGTGTATGATCTTCCTACCGTAAAGTTTCCTGCACTTTCTTCTGCTGTTAGTTTACCACCTGCAATTGCATTCCAAGTAGTTGAAACTGGTAGTGGAGTAGATGCTGACCAACTGTCTCCATCTGCGCTCAAGTTAATGGTATTACCACTTGCACTTGGCAGTGCAATAAAGTTACCACCATCGCCATAACCACTAAAGTCAAATGCCTGAACAGCACCGTTAGCACTGTTTACAGATGTAATGGTAATTGTTAGATCGTTACTAGCCGTTCCATCTAGAGTAGATCCATTAATTGTAACGGTATCCAGTCTAGCATAGCCAGTTCCGCCTGTGTTAAGTGTTACAAGATATTTTGTTCCCTTCTTAACAATATCAAACGTAGCACCCGTTCCGCTTCCTGAAGTTGAACTCTGTGCTGTGTTAATATATGATGTATAGTGCGGAGCATATGTAACATCATCCCAAGTAGTCGATGTTGATAATGTTTTAGCATCCGAACTAAACGCAGGAGCAGTAAATGTTAATCTTGGTTCAATTGTGTAGGTTGATGAAGCATCCGGAGCAACAATTGTTGTTCCTGGAACTATATGATCCCATCCTGATGCACCCGTAGTTTCCTTGTTAACGGTTGCAATCTTGGTTCCTGAATTGTATGTTGCAATTATACCAAACTGTCCAACGCCTGTTCCGCCAGTAACGTAAATTTTCATGCCAACGTATGCTAGGCTTGATCTTGAATCAGTAGCAGCAATCGTAATTTGGCTTGTTGTTCCGCCCTGTGCAGTGTTTGATGCAGTAACATATCCAAAACCACCAAAGTTACCATCCGCTTCCGGAGCACCTGTTGAATCGTCTACGTTATCTGGTAATCTAACGCTGTGAACAGCATCATCACGGAATTCGTCTGCTTCAATTACCTGTCCTGAACCAGCACCAAATATTCCCCATTCCGCTTCTGTGTATTCAATACCAGCATTGTCAAATTCCAATTGTAATACTTCGTCAGCACCGTCAGTAAACACGCTACCAGCAACTGCCTCGTATTGGAATTTGTTATCAACTATTGAAGTTTGTGGAGTTTCATCAGGATCAAATCCTTCAGCAACCGAACCAAAGTCACCGTATGAGTTGTTACCATTAGTTCCTCTAATTCTACCACCTGCTTCTGCAAGATAACCAATGTGTGAGTAGTATGTAAACACAGAAACAAGTTCTGCTCTACCCTTATTAGTAACCCAAGCACCAATACCGTCCGAAATTACCTGAGTAAAGTCGTTGGATACGATCGAATCATTACCGCCATTGTGCAGTGCGCCATCAATCTTCTGACCAACTGCTGCATTACCAAATGTAGTAACGCCCTGAACGTATGGTGAACGTGCAATAATCCATGTTCTAAAGTCTGCTGGTCCCCAACCTGGATCAAGTGAAACATAAGATCCAGCAGTTACTCTTGATGTTCCATAATCGTTTTCAGGTGTAAGATCACCGTTTAATCCGTCCAGTGTTTGGTTTCTAATACCAGTTCCGTTGCGAACATAATACATGTCCTCTTCGTGTGAACCAAGAGCAGCATTTACATAGTATCTAGCAACATAGCGTGACTTGTAGTTTGAAGTCCATTGTAGATCCCATTTAAGTGCATCAATGTATGTGTCAACATCTCTTAGACATAATGTTTCGTTGTAAACTAATTCAACGCCCATGCTTCCTGATGCCGTGGTTAGTGTGATAGCAGCAGTTGCATTTCTAACAACACCAATCTTGAATGTAGTTGAACTCACAACGTTCTGAACATAATATGTTGTGTCTGCATCTATTCCACCGAATGTAGTTCCAGTAAATTTAATTGCTGCATTTCTAACCAACCAACTAGTGTCTGATATTGTAATTAAATCAGTAGTTGCAGTTGTGTCTGTTGCAGTATCACTGTAAGTGTCATCGATGTATGCAGTAACTTCTGCCTTGATGAATGCTCTGTTTTGTTCTAGTTTTAATCTTGCGTAATCTCTAACACGCAGTTCAGTTTGACAAATCGCACCTTCGTCAGTTGCTGCAAAAATGATTGTGTCCAGAGTATCCATTAGTGTTGTTACTCTAGAATCAGCAGTTGCATCACTGTTTAGATATGTTGCAGTGTCTCCTGAAATTGTGTCTGCCAAATATTGATAAGCCGCTCTAGTCGCTGTTTTTTGGCTTAGTTCAAATACTTCTGTTGCACTGGATCTTAAGTAAGATTGTGCAGCAATAGTAGTAGCAAAATTACTGTTAAACATAAAGTCAAACATTACTGCTTCAAGTATGATTCTAGTATCTCTTTCACACTTGGCAACATTGTATGTTAAACTAGGATACTGTGCAGCAATATAATTTGTTACCGCTGTAACAAGTGTTTCCTGCTGTGCATCCAGTGTTTCTGCTGCTGTAATTAATGCAGTTGTTGATGAAACACCATTTGTTGCTGCTGGCATTTGAACCACGTGTGCTGGAACTGTTTGGCTCGCAGCATTTGTAATTGTCAGTGCCGATCCACCAAATGTTGTTGAAACAGTCAGTGTTGTGGAAGCAGGAGTAGATACTACCCAGTATGTTAAATCTTTTGTTAGTTCATTTACAGTTTCTAACGGTATAAAAATATCACCTACACTTAATCCGTGTGCGGAAGAAGTTGTAATTACGTTAGATGTAATGTCTGTAATTGTTACCGCAGGAAGATCTGCACCTGTAGAGTCACCAGCAATAGAATTATAAATTGTTTCTAGATTTGTCTGGACGGCACTAATGGCCCCTGCTGATGCAGCAGTGTCTCTATATTGTGGAACAGTGTCCTGGTTAGCAGTAACTAATCCGTTATTTAGAATTGTAGCAACAACATTTTGCAATCTAAGGTGCATTGCAAGAGTTTCAGTCTTAATGCTATCAGGAATTAGTGAAGTTGAACTTTCGCCATCCCAGTATGCTCTTGCAGCAATCACTGTTTGATAGTTGCCGCCATATGTTAAATCGTAAATTAATGCATCAACAATATGTCCAACATCTTCTTTTGTATCAGTCTTACCATATTTTAAGTTAGGATAGTTAACAGTAAAGAATGCTACCATTTCTTCCTGTAGGAATCTTTTGTTTTCCTCAAGAAGTTTTCTAGCATCACCATAACCTACCAAGTAAGATGAATTATAACCTGTTGGATCAGCCGATGAAACATTGTGTTTCGTTCCAAGTTTATAATCAGCACGCTGTTTCATTACACCAACTAGTTTTGACACTAGTGGGTTAGTTTCTGAATCATCTGCTGTTGGCCATGTTTGATCCTGTGTCTCAGTGTTTCCTGATGTAGGAGTAACTGAACCACCCGATACAACATTACCAATGAATGACTCAATATGATTAAATGTGCCAATTGTGTAGAAAGAATCACTTACATCAAGATTTCTATCTGATGCAGCAGCAGCCTCAACTCTAGTTGATCTAATTTCATCACCTAGTATACAAGTCTCTGCAGGAACAATAATAGGTAATACTTCCTTGTATTGTCCAGCCTTAACATTAATTAAAACGTTAGGAACATTTCTTTCAGGTATTGCACTTGTGTCGCCTGCTGTAATAGTATCCGTAACTATTGCAAGCAACGATTGAATTGTTGTGTATACACCAGTTTCTGCTGTGTAGTCTGTGTTGATGTATTGTGCAGCAACAGCAGATGAGTCACTAGCATCCTGATAGATTGTATCAGGAGCGGTGTTGTTTAACACATTTCCAATAATAGTTTCTAAGTAAGCATAAGCAGCAGTTGACTGACTTGCTTCGTTGCTTAAACCAGCACCGTAAACAACATCCTCATCACCACTTGAAAATTCGCCGTCAGCACCAAGACCGCCCACAAAAGTAAGTGCAGCCGCTCTAGTTTTTAGGTTACCGCCGTGCGTGATATCCCAAATTAATCTGTCTATGATAAATCCAACGTCTCGTTCACACTTGTATTCATCATAGTCAAATCCTGACCAAATGCCTGAACCGCCTGCGACCTGTGCTTCAATCCAACTTGAAGTTTCTCTTTGCAAGAAAACTCTGTTAAGTTCTAAAAGGTGTGCTGCCTGAGGATTTCTTGCACCATTTTCCACTTGCTCACAGGCATATCTAATAGTTGCCCATGGTTTATCAAGTGTGGTTCCTCTTGTAGGAGCAGGACTGTCAACACCATTTGTTGAAACATAATAAACTTGATCAACCTGTCCTAGCGTTGTCCATTCAGGAATAGTTCCGTTTGATACTAAAACCTGACCTTCTTGGCCGATTGGTAATCTAGTTGGACCCGCACCCGAGTAGTAAACCATATCACCCTGTGTTGTAAGAACACTTGTTTCACTACCAATTGTTAGTGTGTTCCAATATGTTCCTGTAATATCCTGATCCGGACGAGAATTATCTGCACCACCGCCTTCTGCGCCAATTGTTGATCCGTCATCACCTTCTGATCTGTGTGCTAACACACAAATGAATGCGTTTGAACCGTATCTTACTGTATCGCCTAGAATGTATTCTACGTCATCCTGCCATTCGCCTCTCCAATTGATACCACTGTTTAATTTGTCCCAGTAAGATGTATTTGGAGGAGCAACTGCCGTAATTCCTGTCATCGAACCACTTGCTGTGGTTGGTGAAAATGCAGTTCCGCCTGGCTGTGTTGAAATAGTAAAGTTTGTTCCGTCTACAATGCTCTTGATGTAGTATGATGCACCCGCAAACACATTACCAAATGTAGTCCCACTAAAGATAATCTGTGCGTTTGCTACAAGCGATGATGTGTCACTTGTTGTAAAGTTACCCGTTGCATTGTCAGTTGCTGTAATTGTAATGGATTCAGATGCGCTATCAAGTTTTGCTCTGTAGGTATATCCACCCATTCTAACAGCATCACCGATTTTGTAATCTGTTGAAATATCCCAATCCGATTGGAAATTAAAATTCTTAGAAAATAGATCCCAATCCGATGCTGAAGTAGTAGGAACTGCACCAGTGCTTACTGTTTTTGCAACATATTGATTACCACCATATGATACAATATCACCTATCTGGTATGTAGTTCCTGATGCCCAATCACCTTCATTTTCAAAACCTTCAACAAATTTAGTCCACTCACCACCTGTGTAGTCAGTATTAAAATCTGCTGCCGCTGTGTGTGCTGTAGCAGCAATGTAAAGTGAAGCGCCTTCTTTTACAACATCATTAACTTTGTATCTAGTTGCAGTTACCCAAGCACCCTTGTAGTCTAATCCCTGTTGGAATTCATCCCAGTATGCTGTATCTGCTTCAAGACCTGCTGATGTTGTTGCTTGTGAAGTGTGTCCTGAAGTTGCAATGTATGAAATACCGCCATACTTGACTACATCATTAGTTTTATATCTAGTTGTTGTAGCCCAATCGCCCTTGTATTCAATACCTTCTGCAAACAAATCCCATTTTGCGTAATCCGCTTCCAGTCCAGTGGTAGTTTCTGCACCCGGTGCGCCTGATTCGCTTGAAGCATTTGACGTATGGCCCAAATTGGCAATATATAACAAACCGCCATACTTAACAATGTCTCCAATTTTATAAGAAGTTGATGTGTTCCAATCTCCAGTCCATACTTGGCCATCTGTCATTTGGCTCCATTTGCTTGGACTGTATTGTAAATCCGTGTTAAAATCTGCGTCTGAAGTGTGACCAACAGCACATATGTATGTTTTACCACCAAATCTAATAACGTCATCGACGTAGTAAACAGTGGAAGGAGTCCATTCTCCCTTCCATACAAATCTAATTCTACCTAGTTTAAATTCTGCCATTTTGATATCCGTTTGTTATGTAGTATTTATCAATGTTAGTCATTATAGTCACTCCTTTACCCTTTCATTCCTTTATAGAACAGTGATTCAGCGATCCAATGACCACTTGCACCTGCTTGGTCTCCCACAAAGTCGACCCTAACAGGGAAACTGATTTTAGTGCCAGCAACGTTGCTTATTTCCGAAGGTCCTACCTTAATTACACCAGCAACAAAGTTGGCCGTTAATAGATCCGCTCCACCAACGTTCAATCTATTCTGTAAGTAAGATTTAATTGCTCGTTGTGTAGGAACAACATTGTTAGAATCCTGTGTAAACAGTGGATCTGTTGAGAATTCTCTAACAACTGCTCCACTACCACCAAGTCTAACTCCACCCAATGCTAATTCTGTTAGACCCTGTAGGTCAAAGAAGTCAGCACTGATTGTTACAATACCAGTGGCCTGTTCAACAGCAAATAATTCACCGCAACGGAAGTTACCGTTTTGGTCTGTTGCTGTGTAGAACACTCTACCACCGTTTAATTCCACGATCTCATTTTCTGGTGCGCTGTTAAAGAAGTTACCAGATGAATATAAAGTTGGATAGTTTGTTTCCACAAAGTTACCCGTTCCTACATCTAGGAAATCGTGTCCTGTAATTCTAACCTGAGAATATCTTTCTCTAATTTCTACCTGTGAAGTATGCTCCAAGAAGTAGTTCAAATCAAACTCAGGTGTCATTCTAAATCTTCCTGTTAGAGTTCCATCTATCTGTGTGCTTTCAAGCGTTCCGGCTTGAACAGTATAGAAGTCTTCCTCACCTCTAAATCTAAACTGTGATCCAGGACCAGGAATGGTTGCCAAACCGCTCACATACACAAACTTACCTTCTGGAATTTCATCAGCATAACCATCTCCAACAACTGTTACGGTAGTTGACGATGTTCTATATCCAGAACCTCTGTTTCTCCATCCCGGTTGGCCCAATACTCTGTCATCCATTCTCATTTCTATGTATGCGTCAGCAGTATTGTTAGGATCCGTAATTGTTATCGTTGGAATGCCTCCTGCATAACCGCTACCAACATCCCACAGTCTAATGTGTTTGATGCTTCCTGATTCTACCCATGCTCTACCTTTGGCACGGCATCCAGTTTCAATCTTGGCACCGTTTTGGCTTGTGGCAACTGCCACCCAAATGCCTGTGCTGTTAGATTGTGTTGTTGAGTCTCCTATTGATATATCTGGATTACCAAATCCTACAGCAGTCCAATTTAATGCTTCAGGCATTGCTCGTTCAGTCCAAAGGACTCCGTCCTCGGTTGAAGTGGCAAACGTTGAAGGACCTCCTGTTGCGTCAGCAAATATATCTCTTCCGCCCGTATCACCAATGGCAATGAACACGCCCTGTCCATATCTAATCTGTTTCCAATAGTGGGCAGTTGAACCATCCTGTGTAGGAAGTGCCGTTCCTGTTATCCAACTATCTCCTCTGTCTAGGGAGATTGAAACATCACCCTGTGTGGATACTGCGATGAATCTGTTGTTTCCGTAGGCAATCGATGACCAATCTCTCTGCGAACTGTCAGCAATCACATCCATGAGCTGGCCCTGCCATGACCATGTATTCGTAACGCTGTTATATTCACCGTGTGCCGTATTGTTACCAGAGTTTGCCAATGCAATGAATCTTCCCTGACCGTATGCAACATCAACCCAGTTGTTAACCGTTGAATCGCCTATATCAGGCAGTGTGGTTGCAGACCAAGTTGCTCCACCGTCCGTGCTGTATGCACCCTCATCGCCAGTGCTTGAAACTGCAAGGAATACGCCCGCACCAGTTGTTGATTTACCATAGGTTACGCTTTCCCAACTTGAATTTCCAGGCATCGCAACATCAATCCAATTTAATCCATCTCTTGAATATGCTGCTCTGTCGCTGTCCTTTCTTATGGCAACAAAATAGGTTCCGCCTGCTGCTAGGCTGACCCAATTTCCTGCATCAGGAAGTGTAGTCGATAGCCAATTGTTGGCATCTTCCGAATATGCTACATGACTACTATCACTTGTAACTGCAACATATCTACCACTTGTGGCAATACCACTTGCTCTGATTGCCGTAATTTGATTGGTGCTGTCCTCTGATGTTTCAAGAACGTTAACCGTTATATCGTTTTCTCCATCAACACCGCCCATGCTTGAACCTGTGAGTGTCAATATCTGTCCTGCTTCGTATCCCGCACCACCGTTTTGAATTGTTACTGTGTATTCTCTGCCAACCTTTTCAACGGTAAATTCAGCAGCGGCTGGTGTTACGTCTTCTGCAACATCGCCCGTTCCAGCCTGGCCCTGGATACTGTTGTAAATTTCTCTAGTTTCTCCATAAACAACGGCACTGTAATTTGCATTTGTTTGTAAATTTAGAATTCCTGATGTGTATCCTGGATGGCTAAATGTTACTCTTGGTTCAAATCTATATGTGTTGTCAGTTAATAGAATTTCTTTAATAGGTGTTCCAGGAATGATATGATCCCAACCAGGAGTATCATCTGATTCCTTGCTAACATTTAATACTTTGGTTGCTGGATTGTATGCCGTTACATAACCATACTGTCCTGCTCCCTGTCCACTGGTTAAAATAATTCTTAAACCCAATAAATCTTCTTCGTCATTATCATCAGCAGTTGCCAGTGTTGCGGTAGTGGTTGTTCCACTCTGTAGATTATTACCGTCCAAGAAGTAACCCAAGCCGCCTTCGGTAGCACCAGTATCTCCCGGAGGATTTTTTATGAGTGCTTCGGAAAGTGCATCGTCTCTTGTTTCTTCATGCATCGCAGATGCATCTACACCAGCACCTGTAAACGTATAATCAGCATATGAATAATTTCCGCCTGCATTTCTATATTCCAGTATTAGAATTTCATCGCTGACTTCTCCGGAAAATGCTGCTTCGACTGTTGCCTGTCCAACTCTGTTATTGACCTCTGCATATGCAGGAGTTTCCGTAGGATCATTACCATCAGCAAGAGTTCCAAAGTCACCATATGATGAGTTACCGTTCGTAGCACGAATGATTCCGCCTCTTTCTGCAAACATACCTATCTGTGCATAATAGGTAAACACTGATACAAGTTCTGCTCTACCGTTGTTCAATACCCATGCACCGATACCATCGGATATGACCTGTGTAAAGTCATTTGAAACTATTGATTTGTTACCACCGTTATGCAGTGCACCGTCAATTTTTTGTCCTACACAGTTATCACCAAACGTGGTAACGTTCTGAATGTATGGAGAACGTGTGGTAATCCATACTTCTTCGTGATCTGGACCCCAACCTGGATCAAGAGATACAAATGCTCCTCCCGTTGGTCTTCTGTATAATTCGTATGCTTCTGGTGGATTTAGCGTTCCGCTCAATCCTTTTGTTGACATGTCTCTTACGCCAGTTGCATCTCTACAATAGAACATGTCGTCTAACTTGGAACCATTAACTTCATTTTTATAGTATCTTGCTTCTAGAAGTGTTCTGTAGTTACTTGTGTATCTTGTGTCATAGATGAATGCGTTAACATAACCTCTAATTCTTCTTTTTAGATCGACAGTGTTACCAGTATAATCCTCATATTGCTCAACTAGATAGCGTGCAATTTCTTCAGCAATAAATTCTCTGTTTGCTTCCAGGATTGTCTTGATGTTCATGTATTCCTGTGCATCAACATTTAGATCCGCATTGTAGTTGTCAACGTTTGTTCCCGTAACTGTAGGATCAGTTCCATCACTTGCTAGATAAAAGTCAATGTATTGTTTTGCATCGTCAATTAGGTCCGCAATGTATGAAATCTTATCGCTTGCTACTGGAGTTCCCAATCCGCCCAATGCATCTCCTTCGAATGTTGTAACCTGTGTTTGTTCATTTCCTGCAGAAGGAGTTATATTTGTTAAATTTAGAATGGGGTCAATGATTGTTGCAAGATGATTCAGTGCTTCCGTATTATAAGTTCTGTCACCGCTTAGGCTTGCATCCGCTTCATTTGGTTTAACAGTAGTTGATCTTAGTTCGTCACCAGTAATGGCAACGCCTGCTGGAATCACTATTGGAAGTATTTCCTTGTATTCACCAGTTGCTACCTTAATTCTATATAGATTAGGTTCAGCCTGATCTCTCACATATTCAGTTGCATACTTAATTGTCTTGAAGGGTTTAAATTCGTCAATACCTCTTCTAGGATCGTTATCGTCAATACCATTGGTAGCAACAAAAATAAATTTAGGTGTTCCACCAAATGTTTCGTAACCGATCTGTTCGTCTGCCTGTATCTTAAGCAGTTCGTCCTGATTACCAATTGGTATGCTAGTTTCACCAAGAGTAGATCCGTCTCCTGCGAGCGTTCTTGAAAGATTGTATGTTAATAGGTCGCCTGGTGAACTTAAACCCACACCGTCGCCTGCTTGAATTACAACTTCCCAATATTCGTATCCGCTTCCGTTATCACCCGGAAAGTTTTGATCGCTTGCAATGTGCTGTGTTGTGCATCTCCACAAGCCGCCCTTGAACAATACTAGATCACCCAATGCATACATGACACCTTGTGTCCATGATCCAGCATAATCATCGCCTGGTAGGAAAATTTCCCAGTTACTCGTATCTAGATAATCAAGTGTGCTACCATCAGATGCCGTAATTGTATCAACCTTCGCTACGTATAGATATCCGCCTCTGTATACAACATCACCAGTCTTGTAAGTTGTGTCAGGTGCCCATTCTCCTGCAAGATTAATTCCATTTACAATCAGGCTCCATTCAGTTCTTGGAGATGGTTGATCGTATAATGATGTTGCAGGATTTACATTTGTATTATTTGTATTTGCTCTATAAATCTTACCACCGTGTCTAACGACATCACCTACAGCATAGTATGATGTTGACATCCACATGCCTGCAAATCTATTTCCTGGAAATTCTACGTTACAAAAAGCAGAGTCAATTGAAACACCAGCCGTGTGTCCTGTGAATACTCTTAGAATACTACCGCCATACTTGACCAAATCATTTAGTCTATAGCGTGTTCCCTGTGCCCATTCGCCTGTATATCTAATACCTTCGTTGAATACTTCCCATAACTCACCACTACTATCTTCTAGTGAGTCATTGTTACCAATCTCAATACCCTGTTCAGTAGTTCCTGAAGTATGTTCAGCAATTGCGATGTAGATGTTACCACCATATCTTACCAAATCTCCCACACCGTATCTTGTTGTAGGCTGCCAATCGCTGGTCCAATCATACAAGGAAACATAAACAGCAAATTTATTTGCATTTTCAAGGAACGTTGTTCCACTCTGGTGGTTTTCAATACAAATATAAACAACACCACCATATAATATTAATTCACCAGCACCAATTGGAGTGTCTGATGTCCACTCTCCAGTCCATTTTCGACCATCGGTCATTTTTAACCAAGCAGGTGTTGGTGCAGAATCTCCTGGATTTGCTAGATAGGTTTGGTCGTTTGCAAATGCGCCGGATGTGTGCTGTCTTACGCAGATGTAACTGTTACCTGCATATTCTACTACGTCATCCTTGTTATAATCACGTGAAGTTTGCCATCCTTGTCGCCAAGTGTATCTAAGTCTGCTTATCTTAAACTCTGCCATAATTTATCCTAACTTGAAGTCCCTGTTGGGTATTCGTAACCTTGATTAATTCTTTCCACTAACATTCCTTGGCTATCAACATAGTAGAGCATGCTTCTGCCATCCCATCTATATTGGGTGTAATACATGTTTTCGTATTCTTTTTCATGATCCGCTCTTACACCATCAAAGTAGTCAATACCTGATTCAAAATCTTCAAATGTTTCATTTGGTGGACCAGGTAGGTTAATGTCAATGCTGTCCTTGTCAACGATGTTATCAACACGTCTTAAAAATAATTCACCGTCGTCATTTCTTCTAACTAGATACAGATAGCGAGGACTATCGCCTAGTGCGTTTTCTGCGTCTTGTCCAAAATAATATGTTGTTGCCATCTATATCTCCTTATGATATCTCAACGTAACTTATTGTTGCATCAATACTATCATCAGTATCAGTGACCAATCTTAGGCCTGCGGTTGCCGGAAGAATCAGTCTTTCGCCATTGGTAATAACTTTTGCACTCGAGCCTGGCGGAATTGGAATTTGTCTTGCATAGTTACCCTGTGTTGAATTTTCATCAATCACATATAAGTTTGCAATTACCATGTCATAATCTGATGTATTTGAAAGATTACAACCTACCACTGTTGCTCTAACACCTTCACCAATCTGTAAAACATCAACTGGTGTTGTTCCTATGTTTGTTACTACTTCTTGTTTAAATACCGTTGGCATATCTTTATCCTAACATTAATGCAAATGAAGCCGCAATATCATTTGCTACAAGTTCCGAAACAGCACCAGTAGCACCCGCAGGTGACGCCCAGGCTGATCCATCCCATACTTCTAATGCCTTAGAAGTTGTGTTATATCGTGTCATACCAAGCACCGCATACGCACTCGGTCTTTGTGCATCAGTTCCTCTTGGAGGAACAAATCCATTTGTTGTGTCAATCTTAAAATAACCGTTTCCTGTCTGAGTAATTTGTGTAATCGCTCCGCTTGAAACGTTTTCAATAACGTTGTCAGTTATTTTAAAATTACCTAATCTTACACCACCCGAACCGTTTCCATCAATGTATAAATCCTGTCCGGTTGTTGTTGTAATTTCGTTATCACGGAACATTAAATCACCAACATCGAGTGTTGAAACATTTAGTATGTCCGTGTATAATTGATTTACATAAAGTGCCTGCCATCTAAAAGAAGAACTACCCAAATCAAATGTGTTATCCTGTTCCGGAATAAGATCACTCTTGATAGCAGCATTAATTACAATTTCATCTGTTAGTGCATCACCAATAGTAATGTTACCACCTATGGTTACATCGCCATCTGCTACTACATTTCCAGTGACATATAAATCACCAGTTATGTCTGTGTTTGCAAATACTTCTAATTTTCCTGCGCCGTTTGGTCTAATTTCTAAACTAGCATTTGAGTTTAGTGTTGAAATTGTGTTACCTTCAATTGACAAATCATCAACATAAAGTTTGCTGTGATAAACCACAGGATCAGCACCTGATGGAACAAAAGAAATAGTGTTTAGATCGCTTGAAATTGTGTTGCCAGTAATGTGTAAATTACCAACATCTACTTGATTGTCTACTGTGAGCGTTGTTGCTCGGGCAGTTCCGTTTACTTCTAAATCCGTGCTAGGAGATGATGTGTTTACACCAATGCGAGCATTGTTTACATCAATATACAGAATATCTGGGTCACTTGCTCCATTTCTAAAGGACAAATCAACATTATCTCGAACGAGATTTGCCTTTAAGAGCGGCCCACTTATACGACCAATTGCCATTTGCTCTCCTTATACACGGGGATCCTGTCCCTCCAACTACCTTACATTGCGAGTTGACCACAGTAAAAGATTAACGTTGGTCCACGTTAACAATAGTATTTAGCAAAAAGAGTAAATTAGCCAAGTATTAGGCTGTATGCGTCGCCTAAATCTTCCATTAATTCTATGTCTACTTCAGCACCGCCACCAGTTGCAATCAAGTATCCATCGTCAGTTTGGGCACCAACCGTTACCGTAATATCATTGGCTGGACTTGCTCCGCCCGTAAAGTTTGTGCCTGATATTGTTATAGTATCTCCGGCAATGTATTCCTGGCCCTGATTAGTTATGACAATGCTTGCTATGGCTCCGGATGTTATTGTTATTGTAAATGCTGCATTTTTTCCTTCGCCTTCGGTGACCGGTCCCGATAAGCCAGTTTGGCTTTGATCAACCAATCCGCTTACGTTTCCTAATGCTGTTACAATGTTAATTCTTCCAGCAAATGCTTCTAGATATTCTAAATCCGTGTTCCATCTAGTATCACCCAATTCTGGTCTAGCGGGTCTTTCAGCATCCGTTCCTGCGGGAATAACGAAAGCGTTATCTCCCATGAATCTTAGATAGCCTATTCCTGTTGAAGTAAATGTTAGTGGTGTTTCTGGATCGAAGCGTTTTGCTCCTCCAATGTCCGTTAGATTTTCAATTACATCAACCGCACCTGTAATTGTAATCGTTCCTGTGGGAGATGGATTAGATCCTGCGCCATCATAGGTAAGATTTACCGTGTATGTTCCTGAACTATCACTTCCTGTTGACGTTCCCGTGATAATAGTTCCTGCTGTAATTCCAACACCAGTTAATTGCATACCAGGAATAAAACTTCCTGTAATTGTTCCACCAACTGTTAGTGTATTTCCTGTAATGCTTGCACTGGAACTTGATGCAGTAATTTCTCTCCACCTAGTGCTTTCAATGTAGTTAATTCCCGTATCCGGTGCCAATATAACATCATCATTGGATTGCATTGCAAAGATTTCATTAGCAACACCATCCAACTGTAATTGATCACTAACGCGAACAGCATTTGGTAAAGGTCTATCAGTGTTTACTAGATTATCCGTTACGTATGCAGTTCCCCATCTTCTCGAAGAACTATCAACTATGGTTGACGTTCCTAGATCATATGTATTATCGTCTCCTGGAATTATAGATTGAGAAAAGTCAGGAGCAATTTCTATAGTATCACCACTATTGGTATCAGGATTGTATAATTCGTCACCCAAATAAATTCTGTTGTATCCAGAAAGATTACCGTCAATGGTAATGTTTCCTGTTACATATAAATTTCCATTTACTTCGGTATTAGCAACAACATCAACCCTACCAGTTCCACTAGGCATTAGTTCAATGCTTTGGTTTGAGTTTAGACCACTTATGGTATTATCATTAAATTCTAAATCATCCGATCTCATTCTTTCGAGATTGATGTATGATCCTGCCGTCTGTGGCATGATATTGATTGGTCCAACTAGTGTAGTGAATGTTCCGTTTGCCTGTGCAACAATATTATCTATTTTTGCTTGGCTTGTTGCCTGTGCAACATCAGTTCTAAAATCTGAATTTATGTCAAGATCAAAGACTGGAGAATCAGTCTTGATACCAACTCTACCATTGTTAACATCTAAAAAGAGGATTGGAGTAGAATCAAATGTTGTATTCTTGAAAGAAAGATCAACACCATTTCTATTTAAGTTGGCGTTTAAAAGATGTCCGCCTATTCGCCCCAATTGTGCCACGGTCTACTCCTTAGTTTGCAAAACCGAAGAATACTGTAACATTCTTATCATAAGGAACAGCAGATGTAAAGGTCAAATACCATCCAGTTGGTCTTGCAAGTCCTGTTGCGTCAGGAGTTCCTGCTCCACTTGCCGTAAATGTAGTTCCTGGATTGTTATCTGCCGCGCCATGCTCACTCACAAAATCTGTTGATCCTGTTGCTGTTATAATATATTCAGTGCTAGTAACAAAACTTCCGGATGCAACTTCCTGTCCTGTTCCTGTTGAACTTGGGTTTTGATTTAGTGTAAAGTTTGTTGTGGGAATTTGCATAACGTTTTCAACAAGCACAATAACATTGTTTGCACTTGCAGGAACATTAGCAAGAGGACCAAAGATTGTGTCCACTGCATCACCTGGACCAAAAGTTTCAATCGATATGGTTGCGCTTCCTGGTGCTCTGATAGTTTCCCATCTTGCCGTTACACCGTTATCAATGTATCCTTCAAATGATTTTGTTGTTGTATTAAATCTTATGTAACCATTTGCATCAGTTGGTTGTCTGTTGCCCGACAATTGCGGACGCTGTGCAGTTGTTCCTTTTGGTAACATGACCGCACCATTAAAATCCATTACTGCTCTGCCGTATGGATTTATTAGAAATGAATTATCACTTGGACTGTAGCGCGATGTATTTTGTGATTTTAAAAATTTCATCTACTTTCCTTATACTGGTAACGAACTAACTGTAACTGTAATTAAATTAGCATCGTCTGCCTTAACGTGGATTTCATCTCCGCTGTCAAGGATAATTTTTTCATCGCTGAAAAATACTGTTTCGCCTGCGGGTATTGTTAAATTAGAAACAATTTGATTTGCCGCGGATGGACTGATACCGTTTCTTACCAAGTAAATATCAACCGCCGTTCTATTAACAGATTCGTCAGTAATAGTTACAGTTCCAGTGTTACACAGAACAATTGTAGTAACAGCAGTTGTCTGACCAGTTACAGCACCACCAATCGGTGCTCCTGTAGTTGAAGCAGTAAATACTTGTGTTATCGCTGTAGTTGTTAATTGTTCACTCGTAATCATTGTTTTCCCTTAAAATATCATGCTATACAGCAGTGCTTTATTTTTACTTATCAATTCATCTGTTTCGTTATCTGAATTTCTAAAATACAAACCAGTCTTACCAAGACCTGGTTCCTTAGCATAAGTTATTGTTGACCCTTCAACATATGCTGGATCAACAGCAATTTCTTCTAACTGTAGTGCATAGTTTGTTCTTAACTTACCAGTTCCATTTGTCTGTAAGTATATGCTATCGTTAGTATTGTTAACTGTAATTGCAGGTGCATTTGGTTCGTTTTGATTAAACTCCAATCCTTGTATTACCGCTCTATTGTAAAAGAATTGGCTGTTTAAATTTCCATCTATCAATACCGAAATAGCACTTTCACCAAATGTGCTGTAACCCGTGTTATCGATAAGATAGTCCAACGAACCCGAAACTTCCTTATCAGTAACAATTACTCTTGTATTGTCATCAACGATTTGGAATGTTGGATTATCTCTAATTGAATCATCAACATATTTCTTGTTAGGAATGTCATCATCATCAGTAACTTGATTCTCATAGTTGTTGGTTCCAGTTACCGTAATAACTCCTTCGCCATAACCGATTAATTCTAAATCAGGACTTGCTGTATCTGTTGTGATTTTCTTAAGTCGTAGAGTAGAATTTGCCCAGTTAAAGACTCCTTCCGGAGAACCCAGTGCTAGGTTAAATGAATCATCATTTTCGTCCCAAAAGAATGAAGCCGGGAGCTCTGATCCTCTTTGAATTTGCAAACCTGCATATCTTAGAGAAACACCTGCTCCCGTTTCACCAAAGTTAAGTTGGATAATGTTATCCTTAACATTTAAGTTTTCAGCCTCTACAGTAAGTGTATCACCTTCAACAATAAGATTTGAAGTTACGGTAACATAACCGCCAGCACTAGGAGGTCCTACATCGAGAGTAATTCTTCCTCCCGATTGCGTCTTTACCGTGTAATCACCGTTTGTCTGTAAAAACTCAGCCATAGTCTAATACCTTATTATGACAGTGGTGTTAGAACAATGTAGTCTGCTGATGAATCGTTTTCTAGATACCAAGTATATTTGTTTCCAGAAAAGTCAGTAGCAACACGCTTCGTAATTTTAGCGATTGCCACTAGATCCGCATCAAGATTACCTGTTGTGGAACCTTGTATTCTCATTTCACCTTCTGCGTTTGGCTGAGTTGATTGTAGAGTGCAGATTCTGTATGTTGAAGTAGTTGATGCTTCTCCAACTCTAGTTACAGTAAAACTGTCTGATCCTCTTTGCTTGATGATAATTCCATCTGTTTGTAGTGAGCCTCTGTAAAACTCACAAGTAATACCTGTAGCAGCACCGGTAGGTATACCGATTGCGTCTACACCGTTTACATCTTTTCTAAGTGGTCTTCCCATTTGTTTTCTCCTTTGTTAGAAGTCCGATGCGGGTTCTAGCCGCTACGGGGTTGGTTCCCCATAAGTCCACCACCTTGGTGGCACACTATCTGACATAAGTATTTATCCTTTAGACAGTAAAGCCATAAGTTCTACCTTACTTATGGTGTTAAGCAGGCCGTTTATTTTGTCTAATTCTTCTTGTGCCCTATCAATGCAATGATTGCTTTTTGTTTGCTTGTATTTTATAAGATGGTCCATATAGTTTTTCATATGGACTTCAATTGCGTCTTGAATTCTTCTAACATCATGACTGAACATAGGAAACCGTTTTTTCCACTTATCCAATTGGTCTCTTATTTTATTGAAATCTTCATGACTTGTTATTTCGTCCATACTAATATTTAACACTCTTTTTGGCAGATTGTCAAGTCATAAAAAAAGGGCGACATAAATGCCGCCCTTTTAATACACAATAAAGTGTTAATGCTTACGCAAAACGTAGGTTCGCTGATGTAACAGCAACTTTACCCAAGTAGTCAGCCGCATTACCAAGAGATGATGCAGTGTTTGTTAACTCTACATAACCATATCTTGTCATGAACGAAACTACTGGTTCAAAAGTTGCAGGATCAAGAAC
>Ga0181592_10001091_pt1 | contig 21759 bp, 17 predicted proteins | sample 071ome_20_FD_133755 | JGI IMG/M metagenome (GOLD analysis project Ga0181592, IMG submission 133755) | Coastal salt marsh microbial communities from the Groves Creek Marsh, Skidaway Island, Georgia - 071412BT metaG (megahit assembly) | ecosystem: Environmental > Aquatic > Marine > Intertidal...
ATGTCATGACACCGATGTCATGACACCGATGTCTATTTCAATGCTATGATTCGAGTCAAGTGTTTGCGCTAACTTTTTTCGGGGAAAAAATATAACGTACGTGGTGAGTTTTGTGCAAAGTGGCTATAAACCAATCAAAACAGCCTGATACGTTCCACCGAAGCGGTTGACGGATAACGGACGTTCTCAGAAAGTGTTCCGAGCGGCCTCTTTCGGCCTATTCTGTTGAAAAACTCACCTGTCTGACTGCCGGTATCTGGCAGGAAGTTTTGCGGGACAGGTGTTTCTCCCTTAAAGCGTATGAGGGTTCTGGCCTGATTGTCAGCTTTGCAATCTTTTTGAGGTTTTGGACGGTTGCTGCGAGGATGCATTCGTCGGCTGCCACCGCACAGGGTCCGCGCAATTGCAACCTTCGCAGCCCGTGGATGCGTTTGAGGTGGGCAAAGGACATTTCGACTTTCTTTCGCAAGCGCCGCGAGATTGCTTAGTCCCGTGTTTGAGCAAGTTGGCGGGCAACGTCCCGTGATGCCTTTTAGATGGGACCGTTCAAAACTGCGGGGTCAAGCAGACCTGAGTAGCGGTGGAGTGGGGTTGATGAAGTTCGCCAGGTTCCCCTCAAGTGGGTACGATGGTTGATCGTATTTTGTGCGTTCCGAAAGATCACCGTTTAGCACCGCCGCTCGGACCTTCAGAAAGTAATGTGCGCCTGCTGGCGTCCATCGCATTGGCTGCTTCTTAACAAATCGCTTCGCAACAAGCCGATTGACACTCGCTTCCGCAGGAGACGTCGCGATGCACCTTCCTGTTCTATATCGAGCTGTGTAGTTGACCACTGAACTTTTGTTGCGCCTGACATAGGTTTGCCTGCGCAAAGCCAACGCCGCTGCATTTTTCAACTCAAATGAGCGTGTCGAATCATCCTACATTGGTAGTTCGAGCTGGCTGCGATCTTCGAAGTCTAAGTTTTCGTGCCAACGCTGATGCATTTCTGCCGTCTCAATCCGCTTTCCGACCTTAAGTGACCACAGCTTCCAAAGTGATGCGCCAATGCATTTCAAACTCCACAGTAAAAGATCATGGTGGATGAGCTTATTGCATACCCCCGCTAATACCCCGCGGTTTTGATCGGTCCCATCTTACAATTAGCTGCTACGTCACAATAACCCACACTATTGGTTGAATGTAATGCTCTTGCCCACTGGACTTAGGTAATCAAGTAATGACATCGGGCTTTGATCGCCCGGTTTTAGCCGAAAGTTCTGTAACTGCGTCTGCGGCTGCAATTATATCGGAAAGTGCTTCCTGAGGAGACAAGTTCATAGCCGAAGAAGCCATTTCCAGCTTCTCCAGATAAACACGGATTGTTGCCCCTTCTGTCCCAGTTCCAGACAAACGGAATACAGCTCGGCCTCCTCCTTCGAAGTAAATTCGGATGCCCTGACCTGCTGAGTGAGATCCGTCCACAGGATCATCATAAGAAAACTCATCGGCGCTAGAGACCATCAAACCTGCCGCTTGAGCACCGGCTAAAGTGGGCAATTTGGCACGCAATACATCTACTAATTCATTCGCTATCTGGCTATCGACGGCCTCATAGTCGTGGCGGGAATAATAGTTGCGCCCATAAGTCTGCCAGTGCTCGAACAAGATTTCAGAGACTGATTTTTTTGTAACCGCCAGAATGTTAAGCCATAATAAAACCGCCCACAGGCCGTCCTTTTCTCTCACATGGCTTGACCCTGTACCCGCACTTTCTTCGCCGCAGATGGTGGCCTTTCCTGCATCCAGAAGGTTGCCAAAGAACTTCCAGCCGGTTGGCGTTTCGAAAATCCCGATCCCCTTGGCCGCCGCGACACGGTCAGCCGCCGCAGATGTCGGCATAGACCGAGCAATGCCCGCCTAGCCTTCGGAATACCCTGGTGCGAGATGGGCAAGATCCGCCAATACGGCCAGACTGTCGGACGGGCTCACATAGCAGTTGCGCCCGACAATCATATTGCGGTCGCCGTCCCCGTCAGAGGCGGCACCGAAATCAGGAGCCGTGTCTGAATACATTACGCCCATCAGCTCTTTGGCCCACACGGGGTTCGGATCGGGATGTCCGCCGCCAAAGTCCGGGCTGGGAATACCATTGATCACAGTGCCTTTAGGCGCACCCAGCCGCGTTTCCAGAATTTCGTGCGCATAAGGTCCTGTTACCGCGTGCATCGCATCAAAACACATGCGGAAACCGCCCTTGAACAGAGCGGCAATTGCGTCAAAGTCAAAAAGCTTTTCCATCAATGCGGCATAGTCCGCCACCGGATCGACGATTTCGACGCCCATATTGCCAAGCGATGAAACACCCAATGTGCCAAGATCAACATCGCCGCCCTCAAGAATGCGATAGCTGTCGATATTCAGCGTGCGCTGGTATATCTTTTCGGTCACGCCTTCTGTTGCAGGACCACCGTTTGGACCGTTGTATTTCAGACCGAAATCTTCGTCTGGCCCACCAGGGTTGTGGCTGGCCGACAGGATCAGACCGCCGTCAGCACCGCGCACCCGGATCAGGTTTGACGCCGCAGGCGTCGACAGAATTCCACCCTGCCCGACGATACACCCCTTTGCCCCGTTGGCAGCCGCCATGCGTAATATGATGCCGATTGCCACGTCATTGAAATACCGACCGTCCCCGCCGATCGCCAGCGTCCGACCTCCGACACCGCCGATCCCGTCAAAGATCGACTGAACGTAGTTCTCAAGATATCCCGGCTCCATGAACACGCGCGTTTTCTTGCGCAGTCCACTGGTCCCCGGCTTTTGCCCATCAATCGGTTTGGTGCTGATTACGGTCACGGTCATTGAGTCGTCTCCTTTAGTGGGTGTAGTTTGAACGCAGCCACGGAGTCGGCTGCGACAAGTTCGTGCCCGTCCTGATCAGGGCAAGACCCTTCTGACGCAGTATCCAGAGCGCGTATCCAACATTGACCCTCAGGCGGTTCCGGCAAATTGATCCAGACATCCGCCCCGCTATTGAACGTCAGATAGATAGCACCAAGTCTGGACTCATAGGCCGGGGTGCCCTGCGCCATGCGCACTTCAACGCCTAAGAATTTCAAGTCCGGCGAGGCCCAGTCATTATTAGTCATCTGAAAACCGTCCTTGCGGCGCCAGAAAAGATCAGGCGTTCCATCCGATCCACTGGGCTTCGCATGCAAGAACCGCTTTTGCCGTAGGATGGGATTTTCCTTGCGAAATGCGATGATCTCTCGGAAAAAACTCAGGAAATCCGGATCCAAACTGTCCCAGTTGACCCAACCAATTTCGTTATCTTGACAGTAGGCGTTGTTATTCCCGTTCTGAGAATTGCCCAGTTCGTCTCCGGCAAGGATCATCGGTGTGCCTTGGCTTAGCATCAAAGTCGCCAGCAAATTGCGACGGCGGCGATCTCGCTTTGCCAAAATCTCTTTATCGTCAGTTTTTCCCTCTACCCCACAATTGTCCGAGCAATTGTGGTCATGACCATCACGGTTGTCTTCGCCGTTGGCGTGATTGTGCTTGACTGTGTAACTGACGGTATCCATCAAAGTGAACCCGTCATGAGAGGTCAGAAAATTCACCGAAGACGTCGACTGCCGGCCATCGTGATCAAACCGCAATGCAGAACCCGACACACGCGTCGCCAGTTTTCGGGCCATCCCGTCATCACCGCGCCAAAAGCGTCTGACCTGATCGCGATACTTGTCGTTCCATTCCACGAAGGGTGATGGATAAGCCCCCAATTGATAGCCACCCGGCCCAACATCCCAGGGCTCTGCAATCAATTTGACCTTATTCAGCACTGGATCTTGCCGCACGGCCCGCATGAAAGGCCCATCCCGATTAAACTCGCCGGAGGTGCGTGCCAACGTCGAAGCAAGGTCAAAACGAAACCCATCCACATGCATAACTTCGACCCAGTACCGCAGAGAATCCATTACCATGCGCAAAACAAACGGATGGTCAAAATTCAACGCGTTGCCGCACCCGCTATCATTCACATAATATCGGCGGTCGTTGGAAAGGCGATAATAGCTGGCGTTATCAAACCCCCTGAACGACAGGGTTGGCCCAAGATGGTTGCCTTCAGCAGTATGGTTGTAGACAACATCAAGGATTACCTCGATGCCCGCCGAATGAAAGCGGGCCACCATCTGCTGGAATTCGGCTATGTCTCCGAAGCTAAGGTATCGCGGATCGGGGGCGAAGAACCCATAGGTCATGTAGCCCCAGTAATTTTTCAGGCCTTTGTCGATCAGGTATCGGTCGTCAAGAAATGCCTGCACTGGCATCAACTCGATTGCCGTTACGCCCAGCTTGGACAGGTGATCAAGGATGGGATCTGACGCCATGCCCAGAAAATGGCCTGCACAGGGAATATCCTTACGCTCGGCTGTAAGTCCCTTGACATGTGCCTCGTATAGGATCGTTTCAGACCAGGGACGGCTGATTTTTTCACTCTCAAGGCGCCCCCAAGTGAATGCTGGATCGACGACAACCGAGCGCGGCATGTACTTGGCACTGTCGCGACGGTCGAAGCTTAGATCCACGTTGCGGTGCCCGATTTTATAACCATGAAGGGCGTCATGCCATTTCAAATGCCCATGCAGCCCCTTTGAATAAGGGTCGATCAAAAACTTATGAGGATTAAAGCGGTGACCTTGGTCCGGCTCATAAGGTCCGTGAACACGATAGCCGTATAATTGACCGGGTCGCAAACCGGCGATGTAGCCGTGCCAAATATGCCCGTCGCGTTCAGCAAGATCGATCAGAAGGGTTTCTAAACCCTTTTCGTCACATAAACACAATGTAACCCGAGTGGCATTTTGCGAGAAAACCGCGAAGTTCACACCTTCACCGTCGAATGTCGCCCCTAATGGATATGGCCGACCAGCTGATAGTTGTATCTGTTCCATTAAGTCGCCGAAATCAGATCGCGGTATAGGTCTGCATAAGCATTGGCCGATACGTCCCAGCCGACAGGCTGTTTCATTGCGTTGCGTTGCAGTTTTGCCCACAACTTGGGCTGATCATAAAGATCGCACAACCGGATCAGCGCGTTTTTCAAGGCAAGCGCGGTCACCGGATTGAACTGGATCCCCGTGGCAACCTCGGCCGCTAAAGTCGCGGTCGTTGCCGGAATAACCGTATCCGCCAGGCCGCCTGTCAAGGCGACCACTGGCAAAGTTCCGTACTTCAACCCGTAAAGCTGGGTTAGACCGCATGGTTCAAAACGTGACGGCACCAAAATGGCATCAGCCCCTGCCATCATCCGGTGCGACAGAGGCTCGTCATATCCGATGTGGACAGATACATTGGGGTGCTCAAGCGCGCTGAAAGCACTCTCAAGCGCCGGATCTCCAGACCCCAATAGCACCAGTTGCCCACCACGATCCAATAGCGCAGGAAGCGCCTCAAGCAGCAGGTCCAACCCTTTTTGTTCCGTCAATCGCGAAACAACAATACACAGCGGCCCATCGCCGTCCGGCAGGCCGAATTCAGACCGAAGGGTGGCTTTATTGGCCGCTTTCCCGCGCGGTGTCTTATAGGTCGAGATGTTAGAGTCGACTGCGGGTGACCAGACAGTTTCGTCGATACCGTTCAGAATGCCCGTCAGATCAGTCTGACGGTGTCGCAGAACGCCGTCCATACCCATGCCGAACTCTGGCGTCATCAGTTCCTGCGCATATGTCGGCGACACCGTCGTCAGCTTGTCCGCAAAGATCAGCCCGGCTTTAAGCGTCGAGATGTTGCCAAAATACTCAACCCCGTCCGAAGTGAAATCAGTCGGCGCAATCCCGAGCTCGCCCAGTTTCTGCGCGGGGGCGAGCCCCTGGAACGCAACATTGTGAACGGTCATCACACTACGCGCCTTGGAGCCGTCTAGCTTCATGTAGTAAGGAACAAGCCCCGCTTGCCAGTCGTGACAGTGGACAATTTCTGGCTGCCAACCCCCTAATACCCCGTTAGCGATATCGGCCGCGACACGGCTTAGGGCTGCAAAACGTTCGATGTTATCCGCCCAGTCTTTGCCTGTCGCATCAAGGTAGATGCCATGGCCACGCTCAAACAGGTGCGGAGCATCCAGAATAAGCAGATCAAGCCCCTCGTGACTCCCTGCTCGCAACGTCGCAGGACCACCAAAGCAGTCACCAATCTGCAAGACGGTTTTTGCCGATGTAACGGCCTGCATCACGGCCGGATATCCGGGCATCAGGGTACGAACCGAAACACCTTGAGGGGCCAATGCCGCGGGAAGTGCTCCGGCAACATCAGCCAATCCACCGGTCTTAACCAGAGGTGCACATTCAGATGTTACCGAAAGCACATGTGTCACTGGGCTGCCTCCCACTTATTCACCATTGGCTGAGTGATAAGTGTGGTCCCGCGTTCAGTCACGCGAAAGAACTTTGCGTCTTCGGTCGGGTCTTCTCCGACCACCAGCCCCGTCGGGATAACCACATTTCGGTCGATGACGCAGTTGCGCAAACGCGCCGAGCGGTGCACGACGACATCCGGCAGAACGACTGCGTGATCCAGAACGGCATAGGAATTGGTGTGCACGTTGGTATAGAGCACTGAATTCCGCACTTCGGTTCCCGAAACAATGCAGCCGCCCGACACCATCGATGATATTGCCACACCTCGACGATCCCGCTCATCATGGATAAATTTCGCGGGAGGCACCGCTTCGGAATAAGTCCAGATCGGCCAATGCCTGTCCCAAAGGTCCAGTTCCGGTGTAAAACTTGTCAGATCGATGTTGGCAGACCAGAACGCATCGACTGTACCTACATCGCGCCAATAACTCGGGGCGCCTTCGGCGCGAACACAACTATCGTCGAACTTATGCGCAATAGCTTTTCCGTTTTTGACAATCTCCGGTATCAGGTCGTTTCCGAAGTCATGACTCGAATTTGTGTCTTCAGTATCTTTTAGTAATAATTCACGAAGGAACTTCCAGTTGAAGACATATATCCCCATTGACGCCAGTGATTTGTCCGGTTGACCGGGCATTGGTGGCGGATCTGCGGGCTTTTCTAGGAATGAAGTGATCTCGCTTTTGTCATTGACGGCCATTACACCAAAAGCGGACGCTTCGCTGCGATCAACTGTCAGGCAGCCAACAGTCACGTCGGCCTTCGCCTCTACGTGCTGACGCAGCATCAATTCATAGTCCATCTTGTAGATATGATCGCCCGCCAAAATCACGATATAATCGATGCCGTAGCTGTCGATAATGTCGACGTTCTGAGTTACCGCATCGGCCGTGCCACGGTACCACATGTCTTCCGACACACGCTGCGATGCAGGCAGGATATCAAGAAATTCGTTCCGTTCCGCCTGAAAGAAATTCCAGCCCCGCTGACAATGGCGGATCAGCGAGTGTGCCTTGTACTGGGTGGCCAGCGAGATCCGGCGGATGCCCGAGTTCAGGGCATTGGACAACGCAAAGTCGATGATCCGCGCTTTGCCGCCAAAAAACACTGCTGGTTTCACGCGACGGTCGGTCAGTTCTTTCAGGCGAGAGCCACGCCCACCAGCCAGAACAAATGCCATCGAGCGTTGAACTAATCTTTTCGTTTCAGTCATCGGATGTCCTCCTTAGCCATTATGGCGGAACATGAGGGTTGAAAGGGGGGGAAGTGTAATTTCTATCGACTGCTCAAAGCCGCCCCAGGCCCCCGGTTCAGCACGCACGCGTCCGAGGTTGCCACGATCGCCGCCGCCATAGGCCGCCGCGTCGGTATTAATGATTTCGTCCCAGTCACCGCCTTTGGGCAGTCCTATACGCCAACGGCGTTCAACAGGGGTGAAGTTGCAGGCAACGACCACCGGATCGTCACTATCGTCTCCAAAACGCACAAATGCGCTGAGCGACTGTTCGGGATCGTTGGCGATCCATTGGAATCCGCTTGCTTCGCAATCTTTGCGATGTAGTGCAGGCGTGTCGCGATAGACATGATTCAGATCTCGCACCAGCGACTGAATTCCCCGGTGGTTTTCGCCATGCAGCGCATCCCAGTCCAACGAGGTATCGTGATTCCACTCACTCCACTGGGCAAACTCGCACCCCATGAACAGCAGTTTCTTGCCAGGGTGTCCCCACATAAAGCCGTAGTAAGCGCGCAGGTTGGCGAACTTTTCCCATTCGTTGCCGGGCATCTTTGTGATCATGCTGCCCTTGCCATGCACGACCTCGTCGTGGCTGATCGGCAGAATGAAGTTTTCGGTGAACGAATAATCAATCGGGAAGGTCATCAGATGATGATCGTGACTGCGGTAAATTGGGTCTTTTTCGATGAAACGCAGTGTGTCGTTCATCCAGCCCATGTTCCACTTGTAGCCAAAGCCCAGACCACCTGCATCAACAGGCGACGAAACCCCGGGGAAAGCCGTGGATTCCTCGGCCACGGTCATGATGCCCTCGACTTCGCCATAGGCGGTCGCGTTCATTTCCTTCATAAAGTCGATGGCTTCGTAGTTTTCGCGTCCGCCATCACGGTTCGGAACCCATTCACCGGCGTCGCGGGAATAGTCACGATAAAGCATAGACGCAACGGCATCCACACGCAGCCCGTCAGTATGATATTCCTTCAGCCAGTAGACCGCGTTGGATACGAGATAGTTTTTCACCTCGGAGCGGCCGTAGTTGTAGATCAGGGTGTTCCAGTCCTTGTGGAACCCTTCCTTGGGATCCGCGTGCTCATAGAGATGCGTGCCATCAAACTGTCCCAACCCATGCGCATCCGACGGGAAATGCCCCGGAACCCAGTCAAGGATTACCCCCAGATCGGCTGCATGGGCGGCTTCGACCAATGCCCGAAATTCGTCTGGCGTACCAAAACGCGTAGTCGGTGCAAACATGCCAACGGGCTGATACCCCCATGAACCGTCAAATGGGAACTCACTGACCGGCAGGAATTCAAGATGCGTGAACCCCATCCATGTCGCGTATTCGACAAGCTCTTTTGCCAACTCTCGGTAGGAAAGCATCCGGTTCCCATCCGCGCGCCGCCACGATCCCAAATGTACTTCGTAAACCGAAATCGGCTGATCTTTCTGCTGCTTGCGTTGGCGTTTTGACATCCACGCGCCGTCGCTCCATTCATAACCCGATATGTCGCGCACGATCGACGAGGTTTCCGGCGGGTGTTGCGCGCCAAACCCGACAGGATCGGCCTTCATGAAAGGTGCACCGTGTTGGGGTGCGATTTCGTATTTATATAGCGTGCCGTCCCCAAGACCGGGCAGGAAAATCTCCCACACGCCCGTCGCACCCACACGTCGCATTGGATGGCGACAGCCATCCCAAACGTTGAAATCCCCTACAACCGAAACCCGCGCCGCATTCGGCGCCCAGACGGCGAAATGCGTGCCGGCCACGCCGTCAACTTCGGTCACATGTGCACCAAGCGCCTTCCATAATTTGCGGTGTGTCCCTTCGCCAAGTAGATGCACGTCCAAGTCACCTAAAACCGGCCCAAACCTGTAAGGGTCATCAAACGTCCACGTCTGCCCATCCGCATAGGTTGCCGCCAAAACGTGATGAAACTTCGAATTGGGGACCGGACCTGCAAAAACCGGCCCGTGAAGGCGCGAAATATCAACACTGCGCCGCCCAAATTTCGCACTAAGGGTTACCGCATCTGGAACGAAAGCAACGAGCCAAGATTTACCCTTAGTTTTGTGAACGCCAAGGATCGAAAACGGATTCGCGTGGCGTCCTGAAATGAGCTCTTGAATATCTTCTTGTGTTACATGGGGCGGCAACATAATTTTTTTCATCTTTCGCTGACTACCGAATTGGATTCCAAACGAGCAATTACAAACCCATTCCCAGCAAGTGACAGCTCATTGTTTTTCAGCTGTGCCCCTTGTTCAAGTACAGGCAAAACAATTTCAGACATTTGAAGCGAGACAGGCCTTGACGACAGGTTGAACACGCACACTATTCCCTCTCCACGCTTAAACCCTAACACGGGTTCGGGCATTTCCAGAAATTCTGTGTTACCCAAACGCAAATCATCTTCGGCGCGACGCAGGCTTAACATACTACGGTAGAACTCAAGAACACTACCTTTGCCTTGCGCGGATACGGCTCGCTCTTTCTGTGGTGGTTTAACAGGTAACCAGGTTTTTGTGGCCTCAGAAAACCCTCCATTGGGTTTGGAAACGTCCCAAACCATTGGGGTTCGACATCCATCCCGCCCTTTGTGTTCCGGCCAGAAATTAATACCGTCCGGGTCGGTCAATTCCTCGTATGTCAGTTCTGTGTCGACCTGACCAAGCTCTTCACCCTGATACAGGCAAATTGACCCTTCAAAACTCAACAATAGTGCCGCCGCTTGTTTCGCCAAAGCGTCCTGATCAACCGCATTTTTCAGCCAACGCCCAACGTGCCGTGGTACGTCGTGATTGGAAAATGCCCAGCATGGCCATCCTTTGGGCGCACCGCTAAAGAAACTCTCAAGCCGGTCTTTGAAATGCCCTGGAGAGAAATCAGGCCCCAGCATTTCAAAGCTATAGGCCATGTGCAAGCGATTGCCCGACGTATATTCCCCCATGAGTTCAATGGCATGATGGCTATCGCCAACTTCGCCAACCATCGCTCTGCCTTCGTATTGGTCAAGAAGGCTGCGCATACGTTCAAGAAAGGCAACGTTTTCCGGTTGGTTCTTTGAAAACAGTGTGTATTGCATCTCGAACGGGCGCACAGCGTTTTGCGCTCCGGGATTAGGGTTTGCCGGGTTGTCCCTTAGCAATTTGTCGTGGAAATAGAAGTTGACAGTGTCCAGTCGGAAACCGTCAACACCACGATCCAGCCAAAACTTCATTGTGTCCAATAGGTAATCTTGAACGTCCGGATTGTGGAAGTTCCAGTCAGGCTGATCTTTTAAGAAGTTATGAAAGTAATACTGTTTTCTACGAGTGTCCCACTCCCAGCTCGATCCCCCAAAAATCGCTAGCCAATTGTTAGGTGGATTCCCGTCGGGTTTAGGGTCAGCCCAAACATACCAATCTGATTTCGGGTTGTCTCTCGAGCGGCGAGATTCAACGAAAAACGGATGCTGTTCGGAAGAGTGGCTGATGACCTGATCAATGATAACCTTTAACCCGAGCTGATGAGCTTTGGATACGAGAGCATCAAAGTCATCCAATGTTCCAAAGGTCGGATCAATCGCAGTGTAATCAGACACATCGTATCCCATGTCCGCCATCGGTGACAGGAAGATGGGTGACAGCCAAATCGCGTCCACGCCAAGCGATGCGACGTATTCCAATCTAGAGGTTATTCCCTTCAAATCGCCGATACCATCGGCGTCGGAGTCCATGAATGACCGCGGATAAATTTGGTACGTGACCGAGCCTCGCCACCAGTTATCCAAGTTAGTAGGCATCGTCATTCTCCAGACTGTTAGCGTTAACATTTTGTGGCTCTACCGCTAACGTAGGTAAGAAATCAAGGATTAACTGTGATCTTTAACAAAAGTTGGGTTTTAAGAGACTGCAGCCCTCAAAGTTACATTTCAGATCGCCAGGGTGGATTTGCGCCAGCGCGGGAAACGGTTACCGCGGCGACTTGAGCACCGAATCGTAAAGCCGCTGCCACGGCCACTTCCGAAATGCCCTTGAGGGTTGGTTTTACAAGCAACCCGGCTTCCGAGAGGTTTGCAAAAACACCAGCGATGAAGGATTCTCCGGCACCTACGGTATCCACCACGTCAACCTTGCGGCTTTCCACAATGCCTTCCCGCCGACACAAGGCGGCAAGCTTGCCGATGGGGGACACGCGTGATCCTAACAATGTGATCGGACCGATGTTCAATCAAAACGGGCTGACAGGGTAAAAGTTCATATCCACGACGCTGTGGCCAAGGGCGCCAAGATCGAACTTGGTGGTGGCGCGAATGGTGCCTATGTCGAACCAACAATCGTGACAAACACGTCACCCGACATGCTGTTGATTCAGGAAGAGACCTTTGGCCCTGTGGCCCTCGTGATTCTGTTCCAAACTGATAATGAGGCCATCGCGATCGGCAATGACACCGAATACCGATTGTCTGCTTCGGTTTTATCGCAAAACATAGAACGTGTCCTAAACGTTGCGCGGCGCTTGGAAACTGGCATGTGTCACGTCAATTGCTGCACTGTTAACGACGAGCCGCATGTGCCGTTTGGCGGGGCTAAGTCGCCAGGACTAGGGCGCAACGGCGGGCGTTGGTCGATCGAAACCTTTAGCAAAACCAAATGGATAACACTGGAACGGGGTGGGCGACACTTCCCTCCGATGTTCTGATTGAAGGACTGGGCTTCGTTTCGAGACTTGTGATCGCAGTAGACTCTAATTGTATACAAAAGAGCGACGCATGAGTCAGTATTAGTCCGATAAGTTAAGTTTTGACAAATTTTTGTATACACTCTAGCGTGCGGCTTGAAAGAGACAATCACATTCCTTCATCGAGCGATCAAGTGACCAGCGACAAACGTATATCTCAGTTTGACAAGGCCCTCATGGGCCTACGCTCGCTGTTATTAAACGGCGACTTCCCCGCAATGTCTCGATTGCCAGAAGTCACCTTGTCTGAGCGACTTGGCGTTTCTCGCACTCCATTGCGGCAAGCCATGGCCAGACTGGTCGACGAGGGTCTATTGGCGCGTATCGACACTGGCGGCTGTCGTGTAGTGGGCTTTTCGATGGGCGATATTATCGACGCCATTGAAATACGCGGTGTCATCGAAGGAACCGCTGCACGATTGGCTGCTGAACGTGGAGTGACTGAAGAGTTGCTTAGCGAATGCAGGGACGTCCTTGCTCATCTGGATGTGGCCGTTTCCGACCCCAATAGCATCGACTTCAACAAGTACGTCCACTTCAACGAACGGTTCCACAATCTGGTTGGCAAGCTTTCGAGCAGCAGCGTAATCGCGAATGAAGTCGAGCGCGCTTCAAACCTGCTTCTGGCCTCTCCGAGTGCGTTCCTCAAAGGGCAAGAGCTTATTCCCGATTTTCAGGCTTCTCTGATCATCGCACAGTCTCAGCACCGCTCTATACTAAACGCTATTGAGAGACGCGAAGGTTCCAGAGCCGAGGCCCTGTCGCGCGAACATGCGCGGCTGGCGCGTCGGAACCTCGAATTCGTTCTCCAATCAAAACCAAACCTCATCAGCAAAGTGCCCGGCTTGGCACTTGTCGCCACTTAATCAAAACACCCCTAGGAGGAACCCCAAATGTCTAGTCTGTCAGAAGTCATGAAGCAGCACGCGAACCCAGTGGAAATGCTGCGTAACTCAAAGATCGGGATGTACGTTTATCCTGTTGTGACGCCTGAATTCTCGAACTGGCGTGTCGAACAGGAGGCATGGCGCAAAACCGCTGTGTTGTTTGATCAATCCCACCATATGGATGAAGTGATTGTTGAAGGTCCACAAGCGACCGAGTTCCTTGCCTACCACGGCATCAACAATTTCGCGAACTTCGGCCTGAACCGCGCCAAGCACTATGTGCCGGTTACGCCCAACGGCCATGTGATCGGTGACCACATCATTTTCCGTGAGCGCGAAGACAAATACGTTCTAGTTGGCCGCGCACCAACATCGAACTGGCTGATGTTTGCAGCTTCATATGGCAAGTGGAACGTCCGTCTTCGGTATGACCCACGCTCTCCATCGCGCCCTGAAGGCGAACGCGTGCTGCGTGAACACTACCGTTTCCAGATTCAGGGTCCTGATGCTGGAGCGATCTTCGAGAAAATGAACGGCGGTCCGATCCCTGACATCAAATTCTTCCACGTTGACTGGATCAATGTTGGCTCAAAAAAGGTTCAGGCTCTTCGCCACGGCATGTCGGGTGCACCGGGTCTGGAAATCTGGGGTCCGTACAAAGACAAAGACTACATCCACTCGACGGTTATGCAGGCCGCGAAAGACGCGGGCGTGAACCTCGTTCAGTGTGGTAGCCGCGCATACTCGACCAACACCCTGGAATCAGGCTGGATCCCATCGCCTCTGCCGGGCATCTACACCGGCGAAGGAATGCTGGCCGACTACCGCGACTGGCTGGGTGCAGACATGTACGAAGCAGCGGGCGCAATCGGTGGGTCCTTCGTTTCGAACAACATCGAAGACTACTACGTCAACCCGTTCGAATTGGGTTACGACTTCTACATCGGCTGGAAGAAAGACGACTTCATCGGCAAGGCGGCACTTGAGAAAATCAAGGCCGAAGGTCCGAAGCGCAAGAAAGTCACCTTCGAATGGAACCGTGAGGACGTACTGAAAGTCATCGCATCGTCCTTCGAAGAAGGCATTCCCTACAAGTGGATCGACTTCCCGCAGCCGAACTATGCATCGTCATCGGCTGACATGATCGTCAACGACGGCGGTGATATGGTCGGCATGTCGATGTTCAACGGCTACAGCTTCAACGAGCGCTGCATGCTGTCGCTGGGCGTTGTGAGCACCGATGTTCAGGTTGGCGACGTTCTAACCCTCAAGTGGGGTGAGCCTGATACAACTGGCAAAACCTCGACCGAGGAGCACAAACAGGCTGACATTCGCGTCCGTATCGCACCGACGCCTTACGCGAAAGAAGCGCGCGAAAACTACGCTGATAGCTGGCGCACCAAAAGCTAAACACTAGCTTTTGCTTATGGCTGCGGGACGATATTCGATTTGTCGATTTCGTTGCGCAGCATAACATTAAACCATCACTTCGGGCGGTCCCTATCGGCCGAAGATAAATCTGGGAGGATTATCATGAAACTGCAAAACGTACTTCTGGCGGCTGCGACCGCCGTCGGGATGGCGGCCACTGCGGCCAGCGCAACCGAACTGAAATTCGCTAACTTCACACCCCCGTTCCACACAATCAACGCGTCGGTCATTGAAAAACTGAACGCTGATGTTTCGTCGGCAACAGGTGGCTCGGTCACTGTTCGCGGCTATCACGGCGGCGAACTAGGTGCTGGGCCGGTTGAACAATATGTCCGCGTTCTGCAAGGCGCGGCTGACATCGCTTGGGGTCTGCCTGGCTATACCTCGTCGCAGTTTGGCAAAACCATGATCGCAGAACTGCCGGGCGCCATCTCGGAAGATACAGCAGGTTATCAGGCGCTCTGGGGCGCATGGGATGAAATTTCCGGCGAATTCCCGGGCGTCAAAACACTCGCAATCTGGACCTCGGAACCTAACGTCTTCATCATGAAAGACAAGGTTATCCGCACTCCGGCGGACATGGCCGGACTGAAAGTGCGCGTTGCCGGTGCAACCGCTGCCGAAGTAGCCACTGCAATGGGCGCCACACCGGTTCAGATGCCGATTAGTCAGGTGTACAACGCACTGCAGACTGGTCTGATTGACGGTGTGATCACCGGCCACTCGACTTTGACCGACTTCAAGCTTGACGAAGTTGCGGATGCAATCACCGTTGGCGCACCACTGGGCCGCATCACTTTCTACACGGTGATGAACCAAAACGTGTACAATGGTCTTTCTGACGCTGAAAAAGCAGCCATCGACGCGGCAAGCGGAGAAGGTCTGTCAAAAAGTGCTGAAGATGCCTGGCTAGCAACGGCTGATGCAGCACTGGCTGCGGCCCGTGCAGATGCAAACAACACTGTGGTCGATCTGACAGCCGACGAAGCTGCCGCCTTCCAGGCTGCGGTTGCAGGTGTTGTCGACAGCTATGTTGCAAGCGTTGGCGGTGAAGCCGCTTTGGCCGCAATGCGGGGCAACTGATCTTGCTTTCCACCACTCGCAAGATCGCGGACGGGCTGATCAGCCTGTCCGCAACAATAGGCGCCCTCGGTCTTCTGGCCGAGGTCGTTATCATTTTGGTTGATGTGATAGGTCGCGCCTTGGGCAAGCCTCTTTATGGCTCGCAGGATCTGATCACCATGACCATGGTGATACTGGTATTCGGGGCGATGGCCCTATGTGACCGCAAAGGCGGGCATATCGCCGTTGACCTTTTCGAGCGATACTATCCGCCGCTGATGAACCGTATTATCGACATTGCTGCCGCCGCGATCGGCGCTTTGATCTTTGCCTATATCGCTTATGCTGTTTACGACAGCGCACAGATTTCCAAGATGTTGAACCTCTCGACCAATCTTCTACGGTTGCCGAAAGTCTGGTTCCAATACGCCCTCTGCCTTTTCGCGGTTATGACCGCAATCGGCATGGCCCTTCGCGCCATCGAGCTGACCTTCTCCGGCAAGGATATCCGCAAGGAGACCCAAACGTGACCTCTTCCACAATCGGGTTTTTGGGAATTCTCGCCCTTTTTGTTTTACTTGCCCTTCGTATCCCCGTGGCTTTTGCCATGTTCGTCGTTGGCTTTATCGGGATCGTCGTTCTGGACGGCACAAATTCAGCGATGAGCCTTCTGGCGTCCGAGACATTCACTTTGGCATCCTCACCGGAGCTTGTTGTGGTTCCGTTATTCATTCTGATGGGCAACGTCGCCTCGGTCACAGGCATGAGCCGTCGGCTATATGATGCTGCCTATGCAGTTATTGGCCAGCTTCGCGGAGGATTGGCTTCGGCCACGGTAATCGGCTGCGGAGGCTTCGCCGCGCTGTCCGGTTCATCCGTTGCTTCGGCTCTGACAATGGGCAAGGTTGCATTGGGGCAGATGGATCGTTTCGGCTACAATAGCCGCCTGTCGACCGGCGTGGTCGCTGCCGGAGGTACTTTGGGTATTCTGATCCCACCTTCAACCGGATTTGTGATCTACGCAATCCTGACCGAACAGAGCATCGGGCGCTTGTTCCTAGCTGGTGTTTTGCCCGGCATTCTTCTGCTGCTGCTCTTTGTGCTGGCAGTGACCGTCATCACATGGTTCAAGCCGGAATACGGCCCTGCCGGACCTGCGACGACCATGCGTGAAAAGGCCAAAGCCCTTCTTGGTGCGGGTCCGATCATTGGTGTGATCCTTTTGACAATCGGCGGCATCTACGGCGGGCTATTCTCTCCGGTCGAAGCGGCTGCTGTTGGTGCAGGCGTCGTCATCCTGATCGGATTTTTGAACGGCTCGCTTGGTATCCGTTCGCTCTGGACGGCATCGAAAGACGCGGTGGTGACAACGGCAACCGTCATGCTGATCCTAATCGCAGCTCATATGATCAACCCGTTCCTTGCCCTCAGCCATATCCCCTCGGCTGTCGGAGAGGTTCTGACCTCGCTCGGTCTAGGCGTCACCGGAACACTGATCCTGATCCTAGCGATTTACCTTGTTCTGGGCTGTTTCCTTGAGGGCTTCGCGATGCTGGTGCTGACCCTGCCGATCTTTTTCCCGATCGTTCTGGAGATGGGCATTGATCCGATCTGGTTTGGCGTTCTGACCGTTCTGACCCTCGAGATGGGCTTGATTTCGCCGCCGGTCGGCATCAATGTATTCATCGTGAAATCGGTCGCGCCGAAAGTGGCGTTAGGGGATATTTTCCGTGGCGTCCTTCCCTTTTGGCTGATGATGATTGTGACGGTGGGCATCCTTATCGCCTTCCCTCAGATTGTTCTGGTTCTGCCCAACGCGATGATCAACTGACATGGCGACGATTGTTCTGATACCGGGACTGTTGTGTGACGAAACCGTGTGGAAGCCGCTGCTGACAAAGTTGAGGGGTGCCGTTAGCGTTGCGGACTTGTCCTCGCAAGACAGCCTGACCCAGATGGCCGAGGACCTATTGAGGGATCACCCTGGGGAACTGATCGTAGCCGGGCACTCTATGGGTGCACGGGTGGCGATGGAAATGGCTCGCTTGGCGCCCGAGCGGATCACTCGTTTGGCACTTTTGGATACGGGGATTCACCCCCTGAAAGCGGGCGAAAAAGCCAAGAGGGACGAGATCGTTGAATTTGCCCATGCCAACGGCATGAAGGCCCTTGCCGAACGCTGGCTTCCGGGCATGGTGCACGCACCCAACCGCGAAAATCAAACGCTGATGCAATCACTCACGGACATGGTTCTAGCAAAAGACCCAGACCTACATCAGCGCCAGATCACAGCGCTTGTGAATCGAGTGGATGCCAGCGCTTATTTGGCTTCGATCTCTTGTCCGGTCATGTTGATGGTAGGTGAACAGGATCAGTGGAGCCCAATTGCCCAGCACGAGGATATGCTGCGTCTTTTGCCAAATGCCCGACTTGAGATCATCGCTGATGCCGGGCATTTCGCCCCTGTCGAACAACCCGAGAAGGTCGCACGCCTTTTAGCTGAATTCCTAACGCAGACCAATGCAAGCCAGTGATCTTTTGCTGTTGTTTTTCGCCTAAGCGGCGGGAGGCATCATCATCACAGGCGCAACGGGGGCACTCGCGGGTGCTTTCATTTTCATAAGATCAAGTTGGCAATGCCCTGAAAACAGCTTCGTGAAGACTACGGCTGAGCCCATGAAAAATTGGGAGAATACCACAACATCAACAAATACCCTCGGTCGATTGTTTTTGCCAAAACACTTCCCAAAACCGCGACCGGGAAAATCCAACGTTTCAAGTTGCGAGACCCCGAATGACAAGTACACCATACAATCCTGAAACCGACGGTGCCCGTATGAGTTTTGACGGCGCCATGTCCTATGGTGACTATCTGAAAATAGACAACATCCTTTCTTTGCAATCGCCCCTTAGCGCGGCTCACGACGAGATGCTGTTCATCATTCAGCACCAGACCAGCGAATTGTGGATGAAGCTGGCCATCCATGAACTTTCCGCGGCTCGTGAGGCTTTATTGGCTGGCGAAATGGCTTCAATGTTCAAAATGCTTGCGCGTGTAAGCCGGATTTTTGAGCAGCTCAACAACGCGTGGGATGTTCTGCGCACAATGACACCGGCGGATTACACGCGGTTTCGTGAAACGCTTGGAAACTCGTCGGGGTTCCAATCATATCAATACCGCATGATCGAATTTGTGCTGGGAAACCGCAATCCCAACATGCTGCGCCCACATGCCCATGTTGATGGTGTTCATGACTGGCTTGCGTCCGAACTAACCCGTCCCAGTTTTTATGATGAAGTCGTGGGCTTACTTTTTGAGCAGGTTTACGGTGACCGAGAGAGAATGCCCGTACCAAGTCTGGATGGTCCTCACATTGCCCGCCCTGAAATCCAATCGGCTTGGGAAACAGTCTATCGTGACGTCGACCGATACTGGACACTTTATGAGTTAGGCGAAAAACTTGTCGATCTTGAAGACTACTTCCGCCGCTGGCGTTTTAATCACGTCACAACGGTGGAACGCGTCATCGGTTTCAAACGGGGCACCGGCGGGACATCTGGCGTGCAATACCTGCGGCGCATGTTAAGTGTAGAGTTGTTTCCAGAACTCTGGAATGTCCGAGGAGAGCTATAAAATGGGCGTTACCCTGCCAAGAAAAGACCTGTTCGAAATCCCCCAAGGCGTGATCTACCTTGATGGTAACTCGCTGGGGGTTTTACCAAAAGGCGCTGTTGAGCGGGCTGGAAAGGTTATTTCCGACGAGTGGGGACAACAACTGATCCGCGCTTGGAATAACGCCGGATGGATGGATCTGCCGCGCGTTGTTGGCGATCGGATTGCAGGTCTGATCGGTGCGCCGGCAGGGTCGGTCGCGACGGGCGACACATTGTCGATCAAGGTTTATCAGGCGCTAGACGCCGCATTAAAAATGCGACCGGACCGGCGCATTATTCTTTCCGATGCGGGCAACTTCCCAACCGATCTTTATATGGCGCAGGGTCTGATCGGGACCAAAGACAAAGGATACGAATTGCGTACCCCCGCGCCCGAAGATGTGACGGCTCATATCAACGATGAGGTCGCCGTTGTTATGTTGACCCATGTCGATTACCGCTCGGGGCGGATGCACGACATGAAAGCAGTCACTGAAGCCGCCCACGCCGCAGGGGCGGTTGTGGTCTGGGATCTTGCCCATTCAGCAGGCGCCTTGGAACTGGACCTGCTTGGATCAAACGCCGAATTTGCGGTGGGTTGCACATATAAATACCTGAACGGCGGACCGGGTGCGCCTGCATTCATTTATGCTCGGCCAGACATCGTAGAAGGCATCGACCCTGCCCTGTCGGGATGGCTTGGCCACGATGCCCCCTTTGCGATGGAGTTGGACTATCGCCCCGCCATGTCAACCGAGCGCCTGCGCGTGGGCACGCCGCCGATCCTGCAATTATCCGTGCTGCAAGAAGCGTTAAAAGTTTGGGACGGAGTCGATATGGGCGAATTGCGCACAGCCTCGATGAGACTTTGCGATTTGTTCATCAACGAGGTTGAGAAGCGATGCCCATCTCTAACATTGGCCTCTCCCCGTGACGCGGCTGACCGGGGTAGTCAGGTCTCTTTTGCCTTTGAACACGGATACCCCGTAATACAGGCTCTGATCGATCGTGGAGTAATCGGCGACTTCCGCGCGCCTGACATCATGCGCTTTGGGTTCACGCCGCTTTACATTGATGAAAGCGACGTGATCGCCGCTGCTGAAATCCTACAGAACGTTCTTGAAACTGAAGCCTGGAAAGATCCCAAATACCAAACGCGGTCACGGGTTACCTAAGTTATGGCAGTCGAGTTCATCAGCAACCAAAAAGTTCTGTTTCGGCACTGCGATCCGGCGGGCATAGTGTTCTTCCCGCGCTATTTTGAAATGATTAATGACTGTGTCGAGCAATTTTTCGACGAATATCTAGGGTGGCCTTTTGAAGAATTGCTTCTGAAGGCGGGAATGCCAACGGCCGAGATATCAACTCGATTTATTGCGCCCAGTCGACACGGAGACCGATTGAAATTGGTGTTTACAACAACGCGGATTGGCCGCTCGTCTTTGGGATATCACATCAAGGCCAGCTGCAATCAGGACATTCGGTTCGAAACCAAGGCCACATTGGTTCATGTAAATGAGCACGGCAAACCAGCAGCGTGGCCAGATCACATCAAGATAAAACTGACAGAGGGCGGATCATGACCCACCAGACAATTCACCCCCAAGGATGGCTACCCGCCAAAGGATATGCCAACGGAATACTGACCAAAGATGGCACACTTCACATAGGTGGTCAGATCGGCTGGGACGAAAACAAAAAGTTTGTATCCGATGATTTCGTCGGACAAATGCGGCAAGCACTGCTGAATATTGCTGCGATTGTAGAAACCGCCGGAGGGCAGGTTTCAGACGTTACGCGATTGACTTGGTTTGTGACTGACAAAAAGGACTACCTTGCCCATCAGGCAGAGGTCGGGGCAGCCTATCGCGAGGTATTTGGCAAGCATTTTCCAGCCATGTCGATGCTCGTGGTCGCGGACCTTGTCGAAGATCAAGCAGTCGTTGAAATCGAAGCAACTGCACACCTGTCCTAGGGTCGGGTCTCATAGAAAAAGGGTCGGTCATCTTTGACGGTGAGCCGAAGCTCTGAGGCAATTGCGGATAATGGGTTGGATATCCCCGACCAAGGTATTCGTGGTCTCAATGGCAATCGTGCAATATCCAAAGGCGAGCTTCTTATTTCGATAGCATGTTCAACCTCGTCGTTCAGCAGCTGTGGCGTAGCACGAAATTGCCCCAAATAAAAATATATTAAATCAATTAGTTAGATCTATTTCCGACTCCAAATTCCATATCACTTTATTTTGACTACACTAATTCTAAGAACTTGTTTTCCTTAAGGGATTTTTCATACGCCAGCGTCATAAGGCATTGTGGTCCAAAGCAACAATTCTCAAATAAACTGCAAAATCTTTGAAATCGG
>Ga0181592_10001093_pt1 | contig 21734 bp, 34 predicted proteins | sample 071ome_20_FD_133755 | JGI IMG/M metagenome (GOLD analysis project Ga0181592, IMG submission 133755) | Coastal salt marsh microbial communities from the Groves Creek Marsh, Skidaway Island, Georgia - 071412BT metaG (megahit assembly) | ecosystem: Environmental > Aquatic > Marine > Intertidal...
GTGATTTTCCTCCGCTGCGGCAAAGACGACATCGTGGTTGGCTCTCCAGAAAGCGCAGGCAATATAGAGAAAGGTACTAAACAGACTTCAATGCTTGCTTAAAGCTTCTTTCAACATGTAAAAAAAGATTAGGATAGGCTATAATAAGACAGGAAATTAATGTAGTATTTATTAAATCGGCCGGCGCGCACTCGCCCGGCCGGTTTTTTATAAACCACCCTGCCGTTGGTTAAGATCTAGGTATGAGTGAAATGGGCAAGAAGAGGATATATCTCCAAAAAATGGTTGCACGGCGGCTCGTTGTTCAACCTGACGGCACAAAGGGTTGGATCATAAAAATGGTATCCGTGCCCGACGTGGACATAGGCCCCTGGGGCGCGGAGGGTTTGGGGTTCCCGTGGCGCTGGCGCCGGGAAGGTCCACACACCGTATATCCTGATGGCACAAAAATGTGGGAATGAGTTGGTGGAAAGAAGTTAAGCGTGTGTAAACGGATGGGCCATTATGGTATAATATACCATGATACCATGGCAACAGTGGGAGAAACTGTGACAACTTTGGCCAAGTGGCTCTCTGTTAAACCCAACGGTGATAAGTCCTGGGTCATTCCTCAAACTGATCTAAGTGGGGACCGGGTGCCATGGGCAACCTATGAATACCGGATTCGTCAAGATGGCCCACACACTGTTTATCGTGACGGGGTGCGAACATGGGGTAGCAATATTTCATTGAACAATCCGGTCGTGGGTGATTAATTATAAGAGTATTGCCGACCCGAATGGGCAAGGAAGTGAATAGTGGGTAACAAGATAAGGATGACTGCTAAACAATTACACCGCGTAATCAGCGAGGCGGTGGCTGGAGATCCTGGCAAGGGTGTGCCGGGCCTGTTGGGCAAGCTGCTCTCTATGCGATGGAATCAGGATCGCGGCTCGATGTGGGATACCATCAAGGTGGTTGACCTTAAGGGAATCTCACCCGAGCGTGGGGAGAGCATCGCCGAGGATGTCGTGGTTTATAATACTGCTGTCCGTAAGATGAACGCGGCGCTCCGCGACGGGAAGGACTGGGGTGAGGAGGCCGACCTTGCCGAGCGGAAGCTGGGTGACCTCATCCGGCGGTGGAGCACCCGTGCCGAAATGGTCGGCGGCGACATGGCGACCCTTGTCTATGATCCCTATACGCGTAACATTGACATCATCGCGGACGGGCTCCCTGACGGCGTCATGACGCTGGAACCCGGTATGGCGGGTTATGACCGGGAACTGGCAAAGTTTGAGTAATTTGGGTAGTGAATCGGGTGTGATGAGAATCACCGACGGACGGCGGATTCTCCGTGTGCGTGGTTCCGTTGACAAAGTGACGGGAGTCCGGTACCTGGGTTGGCCGTGGAAAATGTGGCTTGACACAAGGCAACAGCCTGCTGAACAACACCGTTACCGGACTGACGGACCGTGGATAATTGACTTTCTTGGAACTCGGCAATGGCGGGGTGGTCGCCGGGTGGAAACAGGTTGGTAACTGGTTAACCCTGATTAACCCGGGTCCGGCCACGCCCGAAACCCCAAGGGGGTGTGAGGGTAGTGGCCCTCTTGTTCATCTCGTGTGTGTGACCGAATGCGGAGCATGGTTGTTCTTGTGGGCCCACGAGCGGTGTGTGTGAAACCTAATGGTGCTTATATGTTTTTTGTTGGTGTTGACCGCGAGGGAGGCGTGGATAACAGGTTTGCCATATAATTGTTGGCGTTGGTTAATATTTATAATTTGACCACCTTGGAATTTTAGTGAAAGAAAAAACAAAGGCATCATTGTTAAGGGTTGTCGATAGGCTGGGGACAAAAATATGGTTTGATGCGCAAGGGTCATGTTCCAGGACGGAAGGACCTTATATTATTTATGCTATCATTAATACAAAAAATCGTGGTGAATCATGGTGGAGAGATGGCGAACCTTGATAAAAAAACCACTGTTAAACCGACCGTGTTATCGGTTACCCTTTGGTACGATCATAGATTAGGCATAAAAAGATATGAAATGACATGGCACTGTAAACCCCCGTCTGCGAGTATGCCCCATCGCTGGTTATGGAGAACTAGAGCAGAGGGCCCATGTCATATTGTCCATGGTAATCATGCCGGGTCGCCATATGATAAAGAGGCTGGTCATAATTGGAGATCACTAAAACAAAAAGAGTTCTTGGGACTTTTGGGCAGGAGCGAAAAAAAATGAATCGTGATGGAGCACAATTTGTTCGTGTCTATAGATCAGGTGTTAAAAAATGGTTGATACCGTCCGCGTGGGGTGGTATTTTATTTAGATCTGATGGGCCTCCAGTTGTTGGTTGTGTCAAATTAGGTGCTTATCACTTACGTGCAAATTCAAATGTTGTATGATATAATAATACTATAAGGAGCAAATCCAATGCAATCCGCAAGAGAATTTTTGATTGTCAAAGAAAACGGCAGCCGAGCATGGATTAAAACATACCCTAAGTACCCCAACCTAATCGACCTAGATTGGTTTCGTACTGAAGGTCCGACAATTATTGAGACTAGTGCATACAGGCTTGGTGTGGGTGGGTGGATCCCGGTCCCGGCAATGTCCCCGACACGAATGTGGCATGCCATGGGGACGAAGTGGGCACACTCAAATGGATACAAGCCTGTTAGATTATGAAAATAAAATGTAGTTTATATGTCACAGAAGGTGGCACAAAACAATGGATGAAAAACAGAATTTGGTCTAGGGTAGAAGGTCCATCTGTTATTTTTGAATCAGGTCAAAAATATTATAACTTTGAAAGAAAAAGTGAAAAAAGCAATGAAGTATCTTAGCGTTAGTCAAAAAGGTGGAACCCGAGGCTGGACAATTTTAAACAGTGATGGAAAAGAAATCCTTCACAGAATTGATGGCCCAGCAATTATTTTGGACGTAGGTCTACATGGCATTCCACTTGTGAAAAAATGGATGCATGAAGGAAAATCAGTTGAAAAAATCAAGGACAACTAGGGTTTTTGTTCTCGAGGACGGCTCAAAAGTTTGGACAAACTACAAAGGTTGTAAAAGTTCAAGTATTAGAAATTGGAATATACTTACTTACCCTAATTGGAGATCTGAAGGGCCTTCAGTTGTTGAAAAACTAGGTAATGAAATTGTTAAAACGTGGTGTTGTGAAAAATGCGACCTAGCAATTGAAAATGATTTAGTGGGGGCTAACCCTAATTTGGAATGTACTTGTGATGATGAAATTTAGCGTTAATTATATTTTTATTATTATTATCGGAATTATTTTGAACCTGCTTATTAATCCTGCTTACAAAGTTCAAAATGAAAATCAATTTAATGAAATTAACGAATTGGTTAAGGTAAAGAGTGAAATTGACCAACTTGTCATTGAAATTTCATTAAGGTGTGAAGTAGATGATGTTTGCTATTGCAAACAACCTTAAGGATTATTATACAGGTTTTTAATCCTTGATATTGCACTTTCAATAGTATTTAAATATTTTGTTTTTTCATTATCAGGCATGTTAGATGATTGAATTTCTTTTGCATTATTTTCAAGTTGATCAATAACATCCGCTATACTTTCTAAATAAAATTCATATGCAACCGACCACTCGGGTGGAAGAATAATTCTTCCATCCGATGTTTTTTTGGAAACACCGGAATTATCACCCCACTCAGATGGCCAATTTGCGATATTTCCATATAAAAAATCTTTTAATCTGATTAGTTCAACATTACCATTACTTGTGTACATCTTTTTAAGATTCTTTTTATAATCTGATTTCTTTAAGAGAAGATTAGGTAATACGTCATTATCAGATACTTTTGAATAGAATGCATATCCTGGTTTACCACTTGGGCTTGGTAGGTCAGGATTTTTTTTATTAATTTTATCCCATAAATTCGATATATCAGCGTCTAAGTTTGTTGCCTTAACATCATGTTGTATTTCAATATCAGGTTGTTTTTTAATATCTTTTGCTACGGGACTAACCATCATCGCTGTCCCTAACGCTATTCTTGATGCAATATTGCCTAATCTGCTTTCGTCTATTGTTGTATTGTTGATGTTCAATACCTCAATAATCAGATTTTGTAATTGCAATCTTGTTAATTTGTATATCATGAATTTATAAATATTATTGTTTTTAATATACTTAACATAGTGGGTATAAAAATGAAAATAAATAAAAAAGATTTAGTAAAAATTATTCATGAAAGCATTAAAAGTGTACATGAAAACAATGATTCAGAAGACATACCTTTCCCACCATATGAACAAAAAGCAGATAAAAAACTGTCAGGGCTAGAAAAGGCTGATTATATTGCTTTAGGCCTCTATAATGCCTTGGCTGGTTTGGGTGACCCTTTTGATGGATATGCTGAATTAGCTTTTGAAATTTCGCAATTAATTGGGGCTCATCTTGAGAATCGATAAAGTATTACTATTTATTTTTCCACTAATATTTGGGTGCATAGAATATGAACCAGGCTCACAAATAGCACCTGTTTACAGCAATAACCCCAAACCGCTGGAGCCCATTGAACAAAGCGACAAACTGGTTCAGGTAACACAACCACAAGTTGATGTGTTGTTTGTTATCGATAATTCCTGTTCAATGAGTGATGAGCAGGCGCAATTATCTATTAATTTCCCTCTTTTTATGGCATATTTTTTAGGTTCAGGACTAGATTATCACATTGGAACAACGTCAACTGACATGAACGATCCAGGTCAGTCTGGAAAATTATGGTCATCAAATGGTTATTTGTGGATTGACGAAGAAACAATAAATCCAGAACAGGTATTCACCAATATATCTGTTATGGGAACTGGTGGATCTGGAATTGAGAAAGGTCGAGATGCTGCATATTCTGCTATCGAGATTAGGAAAAATGGTTATAATGCAGGATTTATTAGGGAAGATGCATCTATTAACATAATCGCGGTTTCTGACGAAGAGGACCAATCTGGCGATATTGGGCTTAATGAATTTATAAATTGGTATATTAATTTAAAGCACAGTGTTGAAACAGTTTCTTTTTCCTCAATTGTTAGTCCAGGTAATGGGTGTGACACAACGGCAGGTAATAATTACCTCGCTGTGACTGAGGCTATTGTAAATGCGGGTGGAAGTGGAATTGAATGGTCAATTTGTTCTGAACAGTGGGATACGCTGCTAGAGCAACTTGGCCTGCAGGCATCTGGGCTTAGAAGGGAATACTTTCTTTCTCAATTACCTATTCCTGAAACCATTGAAGTTGTTGTTAAAGAGGAAGGTGTTTATTATTCATTTGAAGAAGGCACAGATTGGGAATATAACCAACCCAGAAATAGTGTCATATTTAATGAATATGTTCCAAGCCCACTAGCAGAAGTTTATGTTACGTATGAACTCCTAAAGCATGGTGAATAATTTGTTTTTGAATATATGCATGTTCATTATTGGACACCTGCTCGGTGCTTTTGCAATATATTTTAATCATAGGTTTGTTTTGCATGGAAAATTAGGTAAATTACCAATTTTGAGAAAAACAATGATTATGCACGGCCTGCACCATGCCCATTCATATACAGATGACTGCCTAGACTATATTGATATACCATTATGGGGATGGGTGGGTTTATTAAGCGTATCTGCTATTGTAACATATATTTCTATTCCCGTTGGATTAGGTTTATTGTCTCTTTGGGGATATTATGAAATTGTTCATAGGTATATTCACTTTCAAGGTAAAGATGGTAAATTTGGGAAGCATCATAGAAAACACCACGAAAAACCTAATGTTAATTTTTCAGGTGTTCATCCATGGATAGATAACCTATTTAATACTGCGGAATAGGTTATGAAAAACATAATAAGAAAATATATTAGAAAAATAATAAAAGAAGAAATTGGTAGAGATTTTAAAACAATCAAGTTCATGGACCAGGTTGATGTTTTAAAAGATCCAAGATTTTCAGTTGAGTTTTTTGTAATTAAAAAAAATGATACCCTACAACATCAGGTTCAGGTTGAAGTTGTTGAACCTGGGTTTGAAAAATTATCAACAAAAACTTATTCTTTTAATACAAATGATGAAGCAACTCATTGGGCAAAAGAAGAGGTCAGGAAATTAATAAGAGTTATTGATCAAAAAATAAATTAAGGGGTGTACATCCTTGTTTGTGTGCTTATATTAAAAATATGGCCTGAGAGGCCTTTATAATAGGAGAAAACACATGACATCGATCACAAGACGCAATAGTTCACCATTTAGTTTATTTTTTGAGGATGATTTTTTTGGACCTCTTCTTGAGACATCTTATCGTCCTAGGCGTTCTGTTAACAGGAATTATGCAAATATTGTTAAGACTGATCGGGGTTTTACAATTGAAATGATTGCCCCTGGATTCTCAACTTCTGATTTTAATATTTCTGCAGAAAATGGGACACTTACCATTAATGGAGAATCAGATAATGTTGAAAAGAATTATTCTACACTTGAGTACAATATTTCAACATTTGAAAGAAAGTTCAATCTCCCGGAAGGGGTTAATATTGACAATATTAATGCAGACTATGATGCAGGTATTCTTTATATCAATATTCCTGTCGTAAATGAAAATAATATAAAGAAGATTATTGAAATTGGGTAGGAAAAAAAGAATAAAAACCCTGCGAAAGGGAGGCAACCCCGGATTTCCCGGGGTTGCCCTACTTACAGAATATAATGACTGGAAAGATGGGGATATGGCCTACTACAGAACCTTTAATGGTGAGGCCAGGCACGGTACAATTCAGTATTTTAGGGAATATGAAAAATTTGGTACAGTCGTTGTTTTAATTGACAGTGTTAAAGGTTATTATCAACCCGGATTTGCAAAGGATTTAATGCTTGAAAAACCAAGTGATTATAAAGTTCGAAAATCTAAAAAATAAAATGCTTTTTTAGATATTTTGTAAAATCTCTTGTTATTTCATAATTTGTGCCAAATCCAACAGTTTCCATATTCGTTAAACCAGAATGAATTATACCAATTAATTCACCTTTTTCATTAAGAACACCACCCCCAGATGTTCCCGGTTTTGCAGGAATTGTATAAACTGCGTTTGCATCATTATCTAAGCCAACATAATAACCATCAAAAAATAAAACAGTTCCTGGCCAAAATATACCATGTGGTGCCCCCATTATGTAAATTTTTTGGCCTCTTTTTGGTTTTGATTTTGACATCTCAATTATAGGCGTAAATTCCCATATTGTGCTTGTTTTTAAAATGCATATATCGACATCTTTATCTATTTTTTCAATTTCAAATTTTGCAGTACTTCCAAAAAAGTTCATTGCAATAATTTCTTTTTCTATTTTGGCGCCATATTTTTCAAAACTCATTATAGTTGGTGAATAATCTTCTGGGCTACAAACATGTGCAGCTGTTAATACTTTCATACCACCCATTGATTTTTTTATAACGGTTCCTGAACCAACAACGGATCCTGCATCAATAGAAACGTTATCGCACTCAATTCCTTCTGGGCATTCCATGCTTGCAAGTATTTTAATGTGTAACTTAACAAATGATTTTGTTACTTGTGAAACAGATATTTTTGTTACTTTATTTTTTGACAATGACACCGGTTCATAATTGTAATTTGGGTTACAAGAAATTATGAACAATAATAAAAACACAAAATTAAAATACTTCAAGCATACCCCCAAAAAACACATAATAATGATGTATCTAATATAAGTATTTTGCATGTATGTATTTTGTAAATGATGCACATATGTGGTATAATTCTTGATAGGAGATTAATATGAAAAACCAAGTTCCTGAACAATTATTTTTACTAGTTATGAGACAACTTGAAATTCAGAGGGACATTGATTTACTTGAAATACAAGAACTCTTTAATAGGCCAGTTGATAAAGAGGGCACAAGGGATAGGATTGAAAGGATTATATCCAGGACAAAGTTGGCACTTGATAGTGAGCAAGCAATTAATTTTCTGAAAGAATATTTTACCCAGGAAACAGATGAAAAAAATGAATAATATCGCACTTTTTGATATGGATGGCACCTTAACACCTGCTAGACAGGCTGTTGGTGCTGAAATGCTAAAAAAATTAGAAGAATTATCAAAATATGCAAGAATTGGAATTGTTTCAGGATCTGGTTATGATTACATTATGGAACAAATAGGTAATGAAATTCTAAAACAATCATTTTGTGAACAGGTTGATATTATGCCCTGCAACGGAACTTTGCGTTACAAGATTGAGCGAATTTCCATTCAGGCTAAAACAACCTTAGTATCTTCTGTTGATATGAGGGAAAAACTTGGAAATAAAGAATTTAATCAATTGATGAAAAAGTGTGTAATTGCTTTGCAATGGTTTCAAAACCGTTACCAGTATCCCATGACGGGGAATTTTATTTCCAACAGGGGTTCATTGGTTAATTTGTGTCCAATTGGTAGAAATGCGAATCAGGAACAAAGGGGGATGTTTGAGGCCTTAGACAGTGGATACAATGTTAGAGAAGAACTAAATAATTACCTTCACGGATCTTGTGGGATACCCAAAGGTCTTGTAACTGGATTAGGTGGAACAACATCAATAGACATTTACCCAGAAGGTTGGGATAAAACATATGCGCTAAATTACTATGATTCAACAAAGGATAGGGTCTTCTTTGTTGGTGATCGTTGCGACGGTCAGGGAAATGATGCAGCAATCTATAATCATTTAAACCAATCATCAGAAGGTTTTGGTCGTCGGGGCGCCGCATGGAAAACCACAAATCCTAATCAAACCATTGAGAGAATTGACACAATTATTTCATGGATCGGTGAAAAAAATGTTTAAAGCAGGAACTGTTGTATTTTTTTCTGATGACCATGGCTATATTACTGGACAAACTGGTGTTATTTGGAAAGATTGCGATGCAACCATGAATGAGGAAAGCTGTAACGGTTATTACAGCGTTATTATTGACAACCAAAATGTTTATCCGCACCAAAATAACACTAAATTCTGGATTCCACGCTATGAATACGCAGGTATTTTAAGCCCTGGGGTTATGACCGCAAGGAATATGGGACTTAAAATTGGTTTCACTTGTGGGGCAATGGATTTATTGCATGCCGGTCATGCAATGATGTTGGCCGAGGCAAAATCTCAATGTGATTACTTGGTTGTAGGTGTCCAGAGTGATCCCTCCATAGATAGAGAAGAAAAAAATACACCTATCATGTCATATGAAGAAAGACTTATAATGGCTATTAGCAATAAGTCAGTTGATTGTGTCATACCTTACTCAACAGAGGATGAATTGCTTTTTATTTTGAAAACTTTAGTACCTAATGTTAGAATTGTAGGGGCGGATCATAAGGGCAAGCTATTTACCGGGCATGCCATGGATATACCCATTTATTTCAATACAAGAAACCACAACTGGAGTACTAGCAGCCTTAGGGAAAGAGTGTTCCAAGCAGAAAATAAGGACTAGTAATGGCAGGCAATCGAAATCGAAAGAAGGCTTATATCATTGATGATGATATAGAATCAACCGGTCCATCAAAATACAGTATTCCTGACCTTAAGCAAATTAAAAGAGGTTCTAGGGTTTGGTTTGAGCTTTCTGATTATGATGACACAATAGGAACAGGTATTGTGAATGAAATCTACAATTTTCCAGAATCAGGTATTTGTGTGTCTGTTTGGGAAGAAAAGTTTGGTTCATGGAGAACTTATCTTGCATCAAAGGTATCGCTTAAAAAGATTAGGCGCAAGAGAAAAAAGAAGAACATTGAACTAGATATAGAGGTTTCTGAAATTGAACTTTAAGTCTTATAATTTTCCATTCCAAAAACCAAGAAATGAACAAATTGAAGCAATTGATAAGGCTATTGAGACATTAATTAATAGTGATAAACGATTCTTCGTTTTAGAAGCAGGGACTGGTGTAGGGAAGTCCGCAATTGCTGTAACTGTTGCAAGGGAAATTGAGGAAAGGTGCAATCCTGGAAATTATTTGCCTGGATCATATTTTATTACCACACAAAAACTTTTGCAAAATCAATACATTAAAGATTTTGGTGCATGTAATAAGCCGGTATTAAACCTCATGGGGTCAGTCAATTATACTTGTTCCCACAATAAAAAAATCAATTGTTCTGAAGGCTTGAGGGCACTTAAGACGATGCCAAAGAACGATCCTATGTTCATTAAATGCACAAGAAATTGTGTGTATAAGAACGCTAAGGAAACGTTTTTGAAAGGTAGGTTTGGCATAACTAATTTTAGTTATTTTCTTGCTGAAACAAATTATGCGGGTAAACTTGAGCCTAGACAATTATTGGTTGTTGATGAGGCACACAATATTGAGGATGAACTTTCTAGATTTGTTGAAATATCAATAAGCGAAAATTTTGCTAGTAAGGTTCTGAAGCTAAGGTTTCCTGAACTGGGTACTCAATTTAAGGCTCATAAGTGGGTAAAAGAAACTTATCTTCCCAAACTTGTCTCTTATTACAAACATATGGAGAAAATGATTGAAAAGCTTATTGGCGACGCCAGTAAACTTAAGCAGTTTGAGCAGGTTGCTAAACAATTTGACCTAGTTGATAAGCACCTTTGCAAGATTAATCGTTTTCTTGAAGTTTATAATAAGGAAAATTGGGTCTTTAATGATGTGCCTGAAAACAATAGGTCCAGTAGGAAACTTGAGTTTAAACCTATTGATATATCTGTTTTTTCAGAATCGATTCTTTTTAATCGTGGCGAAAAAGTTCTGCTTATGTCTGCAACCATTCTAAATAAGCAAGCCTTTTGTGAATCACTTGGCATTGCAGACGATGATTGTGAATTTTTACACATTCCATCACCCTTTCCAGTTGAAAATCATCCAATTAATGTAATACCGGTTGGCAGCATGGGATCAAGATCAATTGAACAAACGTTACCTAATTTGGCCTTTGTTGTCAAGGAAATACTCAAGGAACACAAAGGACAGAAGGGGATCATTCATGCACACACCTACCGAATTGCAAAATATCTCAAAAATAACATTAGGGGATATAAGATATTAATTCACGATTCATTTGATCGAGAAGAAGTATTAGAAAAGCATATTAATTCAAAGGAACCTACAATTTTGCTATCACCATCGATGGCAGAAGGTGTTGACTTAAAAGATGACGCTAGCCGTTTTCAAATTATATGTAAGGTGCCATATCCATTTTTAGGTGACAAGCTTGTCAAGAAGCGGATGAATAAATGGAAGTGGTGGTACCCACTACAAACTGCTAAGAAAATTGTTCAATCAGTTGGAAGGTCAATTAGGAATGAAAAGGATCATGCCGATACCTATATCCTGGATGGTGATTGGGTTAAGTTTTATAATAGAAACAAAAACCTATTTCCAAAAGAATTTAGGGACTCTATAAAGGAATCATTATGAATGAAATTAGAAATGCATCAATTTTTTATGATATTCATACATTTGTTGAGCACATTAATATATTGAAAGGCATTAGCCCAATGAATGCACATAAAAGATTTGGTGTAAAGAAAAAGAATTATGATAGAATTGTCATGACATCCGGTGGTTTTGATCCGATGCATATTGGTCACCTTCGTTGCATACAAGAAAGTGCAGAAATTGCCGGTGATGATTTACTCGTCATTATTGTTAATGGTGACAGTTTTCTAAAAGAGAAAAAGGGTTATGCTTTCATGGAGGCACACGAAAGGGCTGAAATAATATCAGCAATTCGAGGTGTTGATTATGTTGTTGTACATGAAAAGCCTGGAGATATGACTGTTTGTGAGCCCATTGAGGTTATTAAGCCTATGTTATTCACAAAGGGCGGTGACCGTAATTCATTTGATAACGTTCCAGAATCAAAAGTTTGTATGGACGTAGGTTGTAGGGTTGTTTTTGATGTTGGTGGTGAAAAAATACAAAGTAGTTCCGAATTGGTCGAGAGGTCTAAAACAAATAATGGCGAATAATTACTAACTAAACAAGGTTAGTAATGAATAATTTAGAAGCGGCCGGTGTTGTAATCTATAAAGTTGTGAATGATGTTCCACTTTATTTAGGATTATGGACCGGCCGTTGTTTTGATTTAACAAAAGGCCACATCGATGGCGGAGAATCACCCCTAGAAACCGCAAGAAGAGAAACAAGGGAAGAAGCTAATATAACAAACATAAAACTTTTAAAATCTGCTGGTGTGTTTAGAAATGGAAAGTTAGTTATGTTTGTTGGTGAAAGCCATGACGTACCTTATATTACACCGAATCCAAAAACAGGTGAATATGAGCATAAATTTGCAAAATGGTTATCTTATGATGAGATCATTAAGTTAATCGATCATAGGCTTTTACCTGTTATTATGTGGGCAAATAAAAAAATACTTGATAAACATGTTTATTGAATACCAAAAAATAGTGATAATTAATCATTATGGCTATCTTTAAAGAACATAAACATAATTCAGACAGATCTGCTAGTGACAGAAGTCGACACAAGCAAAAGATTGATAAAGCAATAAAGGAAGGAATTCACGATATTGTTGCTGATGAATCTATAATTGGCCAAGATGGAAAAAAGAAATTTAAAATTCCTGTAAAAGGCATTAAAGAATATCGTTTTGTTTATGGGACAAATAATAACAAAAAGGCTGGTTCCGCGCCTGGGAAGGAATTTAATAAAGGCGATGTAATTAGTAAAGATCCACCGAAGAAAAAAGGAAAAGGTGGTGGCAAGCCGGGAAATAAACCTGGTGAGGAATTTTATGAAGTTGAAATAACTCTTGAAGAATTGGCTTCTTACCTATTTGATGACCTTAATCTTCCTGAATTGGAAAAGAAAAGTTTAAACACAATATCTCAGGAAAAATTCAAAAGAAAGGGAATTAGGCCTAAAGGTATTCGGCCAAGATTAGACAAGAAGAAAACTGTTATACAGAAACTTAAAAGAAAAGCAGCAGCATCAAGAAGGGAAAACTTTGATGAAGATGAAGATTTCTCATTCCACTATGATGACCTAAGATATAAACACATTACGCCAGTTAAAAAGCAGGTTAGTAATGCTGTGATATTTTTTATTATGGATGTTTCAGGATCCATGTCAAAAGAAAAAAAATATCTTGCAAGAAGCTTTTTCTTTCTTCTTTATCACTTCATTAGAACAAAGTATGAAAATACAGAAATCATATTCATTGCACATGACACAACTGCAAAAGAGGTTAACGAGGAACAATTTTTTGGTCGTGGTTCATCTGGTGGAACGTTAATATCATCTGCGTTGGAATTAACATTAGAAATTATTAATAGCAGATATCATCCTTCACAATATAACATATATTCTTTTCATGCATCTGATGGTGATAATTGGTCACACGATGTTGAAAAATCAATTGATTTGTCTACTAGGTTAAAAGAAAAATGTCAATTGTATTCATTTTGTCAAATAGAACCAGTTGAAGAACAATATAATTTTCAAATATTCAAAATGTCAAATGAATATTTGAAAATTGCAGATCACAAGTTCAAATTAATTGAAATTGCAGAAAAAGATGATGTTTGGCCGGCATTTAAAAAACTTTTTGGGGGCAAAGATGGAAGATTGGACAGTTAGGGATCTAGAAGAGTGGGATGAAAAAATTCAAGACTTAGCTAATAGCTATAATCTTGATTGGTTTCCGATTGTTTATGAAATATGCGACTATTATGATATGATAGGTCACATGTCATACCACGGAATGCCATCACATTATCCTCACTGGTCATTTGGAAAGTCATTTGAAAGAACACACCAAATGTATAATGCTGGACAACAGGGATTACCTTATGAATTAATCATTAATTCCAACCCTTCAATTGCATACCTAATGAGGGAAAATCCACTTTATCTTCAAATATTGATCATGGCACACTGTGTTGGTCATAGCGACTTTTTTAAAAATAATGCAACATTTAAAGACACGTCTCCAGAAACTGTTAATATCAGGTTTAAGGGTGCTAAACGCAGGATTATGGAATATATTGAAGATCCCTCAATAGGAATTGAAAAGGTTGAAAGAATAGTTGATGCTGTTCATGCAATACAATTTCAAACTTATAGATGGCCAATTAATAGAAAAAAGCATAGTGAACTTAAAAAAGAATATGAAAACCTAGTAAAGAATGATAAAAACGGCGAATATAAGGATTTCAATCTAAATAAATTTCCACTAGAACCCGATTATGATCTATTGGGATTTATATCAGAGTATTCTAAAAATTTATCAAGTTGGGAAAGGGATATCATTAATATTGTCAGGGAGGAATCACATTACTTTATTCCTCAAATAAAGACAAAGGTGATTAATGAGGGTTGGGCTTCATTTTGGCATTATAAATTAATGAATGAATTAAAGCTTCCACAAAAATATCACATACCTTTTCTTAAGTCACATAATCAAGTTATTAGACCACATATTGGAGCAATTAACCCATACCATTTAGGGTTCCATATTTTTCAAAAAATTGAAGAAAAATATGGTTTGGAAAGATGCTTTTTTGCAAGAGAAATATGTCACGATCAATCATTTGTAAGAGAGTATCTAGAATTAGAAGATGGAATTGACCTTAATTTGTTTACTTATTCAAAGAAGAAAAATTATTATTCTATTGATGATGTATCAAATGAAGAAGATTGGAAGGAAGTTAAGAACACACTTATCAACAACATCGGAATGTCATCTATCCCCAGGATATTTGTTGAAGAGGTTGAGAATAATACACTTATTCTTAGTCATGAACATGAAGGCAGAGATCTTGAAATACAGTATGCAAACAGAGTTGTTGAGCACATAAAAACCCTTTGGGGTAATAATGTTAAACTATTTACCATCGTAGAAGACGAAGCTTGGATAATTGATTAAAGGATAAGTAATGTCAAGTGAATTTTTAGATATAATTAAAAAACAACGAGAAGAGAGCAAAAATGATAAAAAGTTTGAGGGAACTTTTCTCGAATATCTAGATTTAGTAAAAGAAAATCCAGGTATTGTTAAGCATTCACATAAAAGACTTTGTGACATTATTGAATCCCATGGTGTTGAAATCAAGGGAGAAGGTGACGATAGGGTTAGAAAATTATTTGAGGGCAATGAACTCAAGGTCTACAATTATTTTGAAGATGAATTCTTTGGAATGGAAAGAGTTATTGCTAAAATCATGAGATTCCTTAAATCAGCGTCGCTTAGGGGCGAAGAGAGTAGGCAGGTTTTGCTTTTGATGGGCCCTGTGGGGGCGGGTAAGTCTGCACTAACCGATTACATTAAAAAGGCTTTAGAAACATCAGGTGAATCATTTTACCATCTTAAGGGAGATCCACAACGTGGTGAACCACTTCAACTCATCCCCAGGTCGTTAAGAGATCAATTTGAGGATATGTTGGGCGTTGAAATTGATGGAGATATTTCACCAGTTGCTCGCTACGATTTGATGCATAAATATGGTAAGGAATATGAAAACTTTGAGGTTGTTGAATCTTCGTACTCACAAAGAGGCAGAAGGGGAATAGCTGTTGTTCCTCCTATGGATGCTAACAGCCAGGATGTTTCTGTTCTGATTGGATCTGAAGACATATCAAAGCTTGATAAGTACTCAGAAGATGACCCACGAGTTCTATCATTAAATGGTGCATTTAACGTTGGTAACCGCGGAATAGTTGAACTAGTTGAAGTTTTTAAGAATGAAATTGAATTTCTTCATACAATTATTACTGCAACACAGGAAAAGAGGGTTCCAAGTCCTGGAAAGCATGATATGATTCACTTTGATGGTTTTATTATTGCACACTGTAACGAAGCTGAATGGAACCGTTTTAGAAATGAACACACAAATGAAGCGATTCTTGACCGTTTGGAGATGGTGCCAGTTCCATATGTGTTGGAAGTTGATCAGGAAATGAAAATTTATGAAAAGATGCTTTCTAGATCTGATTTTGATGCACATATTGCACCACATACTCTTAAAATTGCATCCATGTTTTCAGTTGCATCTAGGTTAAAGAAGTCTCAAAAGTGCGACATTATGACCAAGTTGAAAATTTATAACGGTGAAGATGTTATTGAAAAAGGCAGATCAACAAAGATTGACATCAAGGATCTTAGGGACGAAGCCAGAAGGGAAGGGCTTGACGGTATATCTACAAGATTTATTATGAAAGCAATTGATTCTGCACTGTCTGACTCAAGTAAGAATATGATTACACCAATATCAATCCTCGACTCTCTCACCAATCAAGTTAAGGATCAGATAATTGACGAAGAATACAAGGTATATTGTCTTGAATTAATTCAAAATGTAATTCGTGAAGAATACCTTAAGATACTTCAGAAGGAAATATCGAAGGCATTTATTGTTGCATATGAAGAACAGGCACAAAATGTGTTTGAAAACTACCTTGATAATGCAGAAGCATTTACAACAAATTCAAAAATTAAAGATAAGATAACAAAAGAAGAGCGCCGTCCTGATGAGAAATTCATGAGATTAATTGAGGAACAGATTGGAATATCAGGTTCTGCAAGGGATGGATTTAGAAATGATGTCACATCATATATGTTCTCCAAACTCAGAAATCGTGAAAAAATTGATTACCAGGCATATGAACCTCTCCGGGAAGCGGTTGAATCATTCCTGATCTCTTCAGTGAAGGATATGGCGAGAATTGTTACAAAAAGCAGAACTCGTGATGATGAACAACAAAAGAAGCACAGCGAAATGGTTAGTACTTTAATTGAAGAATATGGTTACAATCATGATAGTGCAGAACAAATTCTGACATTTGCTTCAAATAATCTCTGGAGAGATAGTTGATAAAATACTATGATATTGCACTGCTTTTAAGTGCGCTATTGATATTGAATCAACAATCAGTTGCAGGTTACATATTTTTAACAGTCTCAATATTATCAGCTATAATTGTTGGTGCAGTATCATTTGAGTATGATAAAAATTAGTTGAACTTTTATAAGCCAGTTGATGTAGAAAAAAATACGTTTAGGGATGATGCAAAAAGGTTATCACAGGTTTGCGAATCCCTTATTAGCAATAAGTCTATAGTTGCGGCACAAACTAGAACGTTTTTAACACCTGTTGATATTATTAAGGTTAGAAATGAAATATCAACCAATAAATTAGGCAGCACGTTTAAAAACATTATCCTAAATTCAATAATAAACGCATTTGAAGGCGGTAACACACTTAGGTCTCATATGACCGCATGGGTTACCGCCATTTCATTATTAGAAGATAGGTGGGACTATAGTCTAACAGATATATCAAAATTTTCTAGAAGGGCTAATGACCTTGAGTTATTTGATATTGTTGAAAAATATTGTAATGTTGAAGAATGCTTAGATATTTTTAAAAATGTAATTTCTATGGCAGGTTCTGATTCTTCTATATCAATCGAGGAATCAAAGTTTGAAAAAACAAGGGTAATACAGTCCCCAGGTTTCAAAATGCCCTTCACGCTCCCTCTAGAGTTCTGGAGGGCTGTTGTTAATAAAAAGATAGAAGTTCTAGAACCTAAAATTGCACTTATTGATGGCACGATAACAACAATTGGTGAAATTCACGGAATACTTAATCAATCTCATATGTCAAATGTTCCTATTTTAATATTTGCAAGAGGGTTTGGTGAAGAGGTTATAGGCACACTAATACAAAATTATAAAATGGGTAAATTAAAAGTGTTCCCAGTAATTTTACCTTTAGGTCCTGTATCAAACATTATATATGATTTTTCTGAACTTATTGATGGGGATGTTGTTTCCGTAATAAATGGTGCAAAGGTTTCATCAATTAAATTAGATGAATTAAAATCAATATCATTAGCAAAGATAGATTCACAAAACCTAACTGTATTTCTAAAAAATAAAAATAATGTCAATATAATAACTCAAAAATTAAGAGAAGAATTTGCCGAGGCGGCAAAAAAACATGAAGATTATTCAAGGGATATAGAACAAAGTTACAGAATCAGGTTAAACTTTTTGACAAATAAAAGAATTGAAATACTGATTGGAAAAAATTCTGAATCCCAACAAGGAATGTTGAAGGATCGGCTGCAAACAATATTTTCAATTTACAATGAAATAGTTGAGACTGGTATAATAGATGTACATAATTTAAAAGATATTATACCAAACACACTATATGATAAGTTATGCAAATTTGGAATAAAATTCGTTCCCTCAGCATCATTCTGTTTTGCCATGTCTTCGGCAAAGGCCAACAGAAAATTACTGCTGGGATCGAAAAAGATTCTCATAATAGATACTTAAAACCTAAGGAGTATGTAATGTCAAGTGAAGCTAGGGTAGGTCGAACAATGTTCGATTTCAAGGATGTTTTGATGAATTCGGTTACAAACAAGATTGTCGAATCACTTCATCATAACAATGTCAACCTAACAGTTGATCAGAGAAATAAGGTTATTTCTGAAGTTCAAACAGAGGTGGAAAGACTGTTTAACAATGCAACAGATTCTGTTTTAAGGGCTGTTAGAGACTAAATATGGAAGGTTATAAACACATAATTGAATGCCATTGTGTGTTGCCTCAATACAGGAATGCAAAAACAGGCCTGTATTTTAAATTTCCAGTATTTTCAATAATTGATGACGGTAATAACGTTGTTCCAAAAGTTGCACAATGCCCAAATTGTGACATAATCCATCGGGTGTTTGACGTCTGTAAAAGTGAGATTTTAACAGGCAGGGAACATTCAAGGGAAATTATAACAAAAGAAGATTTGGAATTTATGTTACCTGAAGATTTTATTAGAATATTAAAAAATTATAATTGCGTAACAGCAGATTATGAACAATTGCATTTTATACTAACATATAAAAAATGGAATAATCATATAGTTTTATCATATGAAAAAAATGAAAATGAAATTTCAGGAAAAATCTTAAAATTTACTGAAACGGGTATGCCAAAAATTGAACCTTACTCATACACGGATATTGCACAATGAATGAAATGTCTGAATTGACAGCTGGTAAGTTATCACAATCTAGGGAAATTGTGAATGAAATTATGAATTTTGGGGTTACCCAATTTCAGTTAATGAATATAATTTATTTATTGAGCCTTGAGCTTGAGAATAGAGATGCAATGCTTGAAATTGCAGAAATTACTAAAAAATTCCTTCCTCAAAATGAGGAAGGTGGATTAATAACATAATGGAGTTAAAATGTCCGCAGATCTAGTATTACAGAAGTGGGAGCACCTAAAGGTGCTCGTTGAGAGCCTTGAGTCAGACGTTAAGAAGAACTTAGGTGGTAATTCAACCGCCGGCGTTCGTGCTCGACGTGGACTTCGTGATCTCAAGAAGGACGCTGCTGAATTGGTTAAGTTGACAATTGAGCTTGAAAAATCTCGTAAGAGTTAATATAATTAACATATGGGGGTGCCATGATTTCGACAGGGCATGCCTTATTTGAAAGTGCAAGTAGGTTAGATACGACCTTAACAGTTCAAAAAAGATAGTTGCCAATAACAACAATCACTTCCACGCCGTTGCTTTAGCAGCTTAGTGGCGGGGCTTCCTGGGGCCTTGATACCCAATCCAGGATAACAGGTAGATTCCTGCGAAAATAAAAAATCAAAATGGTCACCCTCATTGTATGAGGTGGAGCTTTTCGGCGCTAGAAGCTGGTTGATGTGTTAACGCCTATGCTTGTTTGTGAGTGAAAATAACACAAACTAAACTTGTGAATGACTTGATAATAAGAATGTTTTGGACATCGGTTTGATTCCGATCACCTCCACCATTTTACATATGAAGATTAGAAAAGGCCAAAAGGTTAAATTAAAGAATGAGAAACAGGTGGGCAGAGTAATTTCTGGCCCACCTGTTCTAATTGGAAAAAAAGATAATATGAGTATATTTCCAATTACTTTAAATGACAAGGTGATAATTCATTGGGATAATGGATTAATAACAATTGAAAAATTATCAAACATTACAATCATCAAAAGAAGAAAAATTAGATAATTTTTCAATTGCCCTTTTTTGAATTTGGCAAATTCTCATTCTTGTTATTCCAAAAATATCGCCTATTTCCTGAAGTGTTTTTGGACCATGGTCTGCAGCTATTAGTGTGCAATTATTAAATTGCTTACAATTTATATAGAATTTACAATTAATTCTCTTACATGCCTTTTTATCACTCTGCAATCTCTCATAGCATGTTTCATTTTTTAACATAAAATTTAATCTCCGGAAAAACCTATTTATGATTAACTGATAATCATATGAATTAAAATTAATTCAGTATTATCAATTTTACAACGGAGATAGATTGGGAAAGCAAAAAATATTTGTTTTGGACACGAGTGTTTTGCTATACGATATGAATGCCATCCACTCATTCCCAGGTAATACAGTTGTTATACCTTATATTGTTTTAGATGAAATTGATAGACATAAAGACAGGCAGGATTATGTTGGAACATGCGCTAGATATGTCAATAGGTTTCTAGACGAACTTAGGTTATATGGTAATTTAACTGAAGGTATTGAAATTGATAATTTAGAAGATTTTGATTATGACCAGATCATTAGGGTTGATCTAGATTCTTCAATGCCTAATGATATGCCCCATGGGGTTGCTGACACTGGTGATAATAAAATAATTGCATGCACACTATTGAATCGGTCTAAAAATACTGATAATGAGGTTATCTTAATTTCAAAAGACATTAACCTAAGAGTTAAGTGCGATTCACTAGGAATTAAGAGCCAAGACTATTTAGCAGATCACATTGAAATACCTGCAGATAAAATTTATACTGGCCAACTTGAGGTTGAGCTAACTGATGATGAAATTGATGAATTTTATGTAAATGGGAAAGTTAAGGTTGGTTCGTTAGGTGATGTTCCTGCAAATTGTTTTGTAATAGGAAAATCACCGACTGGGAAATCATTAATGGGGCGTTATTTGGATGGTAAGATTACACCTGTAAAATATGAAATGAATGCCGTTGTTAACGTAACACCAAAAAATAAAGAGCAAAAGTTTGCGCTTGAATTACTGCATAATGATGATATTGAACTAGTTAGCATATCAGGCATTGCCGGATCTGGAAAAACATATCTAACACTAGTGTCAGCAATCTCTATGTTGTGGGAAAAGCAAATTGAACAAATTATTATCACCAGATCGATCCAACCGGTTGGTAAAGAGTTGGGTCACCTTCCTGGTGATATCATGGATAAAATGGATCCATGGTTAGGTCCCATTATTGACAATTTTAGGCATGCATTTAAAGACAAGGATAGGGGTTATTTTAACCAATTGCTGGATAAGGGACAAATCGAAATTGCTCCATTGGCGTATATGAGAGGACGTACATTCAATGATTCATTAATAATTGTTGATGAAGCACAAAATGCAACAATTCATGAGCTTAAGACAATTATTACAAGAATAGGAAAGGGTTCTAAGGTTGTTTTATTGGGTGATATTGATCAGGTTGATACACCATATATTAATTCACAATCTAATGGTTTGACAATTGTTATTGAAAAATTAAAAAGATCTGATTTAACTGGTCATATAACCCTAACAAAGGGACAGAGATCAGAGATAGCTAGTCTAGCATCTGAACTTCTATAGAATCTATAGATTTAGTATACTGTATAGAATAATATCTAGA
>Ga0181592_10001104_pt1 | contig 21605 bp, 14 predicted proteins | sample 071ome_20_FD_133755 | JGI IMG/M metagenome (GOLD analysis project Ga0181592, IMG submission 133755) | Coastal salt marsh microbial communities from the Groves Creek Marsh, Skidaway Island, Georgia - 071412BT metaG (megahit assembly) | ecosystem: Environmental > Aquatic > Marine > Intertidal...
CGCCAGCCAACGTCGTCGGGATGGGGAGATCGGGGGTGCTGGCCACCGACTCCCATTCGACGGTGTGCCCGGTGCCTCCCATCTGCCCCGCCGTTGTGCCACGTGAAACCCCCGCATCAACCAGTGCCATTGCGGGACGGGCACCGCAGGCCGCCGCAGCATCAATCCATTGCCGCGCCGTCGCCAGGCGGTCGGGGTCGGCGGAGGCTTCGTCGAGACGCACCGCCCGAATGACGGGATAGGGCCGGAGTTCGTCGCAACGCCAGGGCGGGTCACTCGACTCAGGAGGACCATCAAACAGACCGTGGAGTTGGATCGCGGTCAGCCCAACCTCTTTGGCAACTGCCAGCATCTCCTCTGGGGGACGCCCAACAAAGACACCGACGATGGTGATGCCAGCCGGAAGGCTGGCGGCAATCGCGGCGGCCGCGTCAACCGTCAGGCAGCGGGGTGAGCCGGGAATGAAGTTGAGGCCAATGGCATCAGCCCCGGCAGCCGCGATGAGGCGGGCGTCGGCGACCGATGTGACTCCGCAGATTTTGATTTGGAACATGTCGTCACTCCGTCCTGCTGGCGAGGCCCCCGCTGGGCTGTTTGCCAGCAGAATCTTCTTCGCTGTGCCCAATCGAGTTGATCGACCCAACCGGAAAAGTCTATGCACCGCGGCTCTGGTGCAGGAAGTCACGCTCTCTGGTCGACAATACCAGAGTCTGGGCGAGCCGTTCCTGCAATTCGCTTCCCCGCCGAACCAGCGGCGGAATGGGGGGCTGGCCCAGTTTCATTTTTGCCCATTTGATTCTTGTCGCCCTCGCTCTATCTATGCCAACACCACGTCCCTCCTCGCAGCCTGCTGTTCGTCCCTTTATGACGCTGCCGCGGGTCGCCTCGTTTCATGCTTCCCGCGATGCCCAGGCTGCGCTCGACGGACTCCACCGGGCGATTGTCCGGGCTGAGGGAATCGGCTTAGTGATTGGCAGTACCGGCACCGGCAAGTCATTGTTGCTGACCTGTCTGCGGGACAAACTTGAGGGCCGCTTCGCCGTCGCGTTGCTGGCAGGAGCGCGGATCTGCACCCGCCGCGGCCTCTGGCAGTCAATCCTGGCTGACATTGGCGAACCCTACGCTGGACTCGATGAAGAAGAGGTGCGGATCGGGCTGGTCGATCGTATTCGTGGTCTGGCCGCCACCGGTGGTGGGCTTGTCGTCTTGGTGGATGAGGCCCAGTCCCTGCCCCGACGTCTGCTGGAAGAACTGCGGCTGCTGGCCGGCGTCGTGACCGCCCAGCCGGCGGTTCATCTGGTGCTGGCCGGAACGGTGCGGCTGGAAGAAATGCTGGGAGAGCCAGAGCTTGAGGGCATTGCCCAGCGAGTCGCTATCCGCAACTACCTTGAGCCGCTCGACTATGAGGAGACCTGCCAGTATCTCCGCACGCAGATGCAGGCGGTCGGCCTCAACTGGGATGCCTGCTTCGCTCCCGAGACCGATGCCGCGGTCTTTACGATTACCGACGGTGTTCCCCGGTTGATCAATCAGGTCTGCGATCAGGCTCTCCGGCTTGCAGAGCAGCAGGGAATCGACCAGGTCGGCACGGCTGAACTGGCGGCCGCGTGGGAAGAGATTCAGCGCCTGCCACCACCGCCTGCCATTCAGGCCGCACTAGAGCCGCCAGCATCGCGTGTGATGGAGCCACCGGCTGAGGGGCAGCCTCCCTTGATTACCGAGTCGGTGACGGCGGCTGGCGAAGAGGCCGGCCTTGGTGCAGTTGAGGATGCCTGCCATGGGGAAACCGCTGACGACGGGGCTGCCATTATTGAGTTCGGCACACTTGATGACATCGACGACGGCCTTGTGGGGCATGCTGCTGGAGCGGAAGACTTGGATTGCCAAGATGAAGCCGCGTATCAGTTTGAAACAGTCTCATTCCCACAAGCCAAGTCTGCGTCAGATGCTGCAGGACACGATTTGGAAGAGTGGCAGACGGTTGATTGCCGGAGCAGGTGTTCTGAGCAGTTGGATGCCGTGGAGCCAGGTGAGCAGGCGATTGGCTTCGCGGCCTCACTAGAGGCAACAGAATACGCTGCCCGAGCGCTCTTGGCGGCTGCTGGTGGTGTCATCGACTGTGGAGGAGATGACGAAGTTATGATGCGGGTGCAGACCCGCCCGCTAGCTGATCGCTTGAACCAGCAGACAGATGACATTGAGCTGATCTTTGATCCTCCGTTCGCTGTGGACGAGGGTGTCAGCCGTCCTGATCCGTTCGCTGAGATTTTTGCTGATGAAGAGATGGTGGTTGAGCGATTTGTCATGAACGGCCCAGATGATTTTGAAAATCGTCTCCATGTTGCTAGCCGTGAGGGTCAAATGATGGCTCGCCAACTGCCGGCGTGTGAACTGGCGGCCGCGACTACGCCCGATGAACCGAATGAAATTGCAGAAGCTGAGTTTGTGCCGGGGGAAGACGCCGTTGCAGGGGAGCGTGGTGAGCCCGAGCCTGAGAACGGGTCTGCTCCTGATGATTCAGACATGGTGGTCATTGAAGAAGATTTGTATGTCGACCCGCATGCCCCTGAGCCGGCCGTGCAGGCGGTGCGGCTAGGCGATTACTCGCGGCTGTTCGCCCGGCTGCGGCGTGGCGGGCAACTGGAATCGTCGCGGCAGGCCTGATGCAGCTGCCGGCTGATTGCCAGAAAGGAAGTTGTCTCCGGCTGTCGATTTGAGACACTCTGAAGATAGCCATGACGACAGCCCCCTCAGCCCCACCCCTGTCTGACACCAGCATCCGGCCGCCAGCTGAGCGGGTGCTGGTGATTGCTGCCACCTATCAAGAGGCCGAAAATATATTGCGGCTGATTGATGCCGTGCTGCTGGCCGACCCGCTGCTCGATCTGCTGGTGGTCGATGATGACTCACCTGACGGTACCGGCGAGCTGGCAATCCAGCGGGCAGCAGATGAGCCGCGGCTGACGGTGATGATCCGGCGGGATCGCCGTGGTCTTGGCAGTGCCGTGAGGGATGGCCTGCATGAGGCTCGGCGTCGGGGTTACCAGTTGGCTGCGAGTCTAGATGCCGACTTCAGCCATGACCCCGCCGATATTCCTCGGTTGCTCGCTGCGGTTGCACCGCCGGGCCAGCCGCCGGCTGATGTGGTGATTGGTTCACGAAAAATTCATGGCGGCAGCGTGGTCGGCTGGCCACTGTCGCGTCGCATGCTGAGCCGGCTCGTCTGCTGGTGGACGCATTGGGTCCTCCGCGTGCCTGCCTTCGATAGTTCAAGCGGCTTCCGGGTGATTCGGCTGAGCTTCCTCGATGTTCTGCAGGGTTCCACTGAGGGCTATGCGATTCAGGAGCAGATGCTTTGGCAGATCCATCGGGCTGGCGGCCGGATTCGTGAGGTGCCCATTACTTTTACCCAGCGGCAACGAGGGCTCAGCAAGGTGGACTGGTGGCAGATGGTGCTGGGGGCTTCCGATCTGGTGCGGCTGGGCTGGGCAACCTGGTTTCAAAGAAAGTGAGGCTGGTGATGGCAGGCCATAAACCAAGTATTGGCATTCTGACCAGTGGTGGAGATTGCCCAGGGCTCAATGCTGTTATCCGTGCGGCCGTGATTTCATCAGATCGGCTTGGCTACGACTGCGTCGGTTTTCTGCGTGGCTATGAGGGGCTGGTTGATCCGGTTGACTACATGCCGCTGACGCAAGGCAATACCAGCGGCATCCTCACCCTCGGCGGCACGATTCTGGGCTCAACAAATCGGGGCCGGTTTTCAGCCACAGTGGGTGAAGATCAGCGGATTGCCATCGACCCGAAACTTCTGGAAGGTGTTTCCCGGACCATTCGGCAGCTTGGCATCTGCGGTCTCATCTGCATCGGGGGGGATGGCTCACTGGCAATTGCCGAGCAGTTTCATCGCCATGGCATTCCGGTGGTCGGTGTGCCCAAGACCATCGACAATGATCTGGGAGCCACGGCGTTCACCTTTGGGTTTGACTCTGCCGTGTCGACTGCCACCGATGCGCTTGATCGGCTCCGCACCACGGCAGCTAGCCACCAGCGAATCATGGTGTTGGAAGTGATGGGTCGCCATGCCGGATGGATTGCCCTGCATGCCGGTATCGCAGGTGGTGCCGACGTCATTCTGCTGCCTGAGATTGGCTGGAGTTTTGATCATGTCTGCCGCAAGATTGCCGACCGTGAGGCCGCTGGCCGGCGGCATGCCTTGGTGGTTGTGGCGGAAGGGGCCAGCCTGCCCAGCGGCGACCTTGTGTGCGTGACGGCAACTGGTGCGAGTGAACAGGTCAAACTCGGCGGGATTGGCCAGGTCGTTGCGGCTGAACTTGCCCGGCGGCTTGACCGCCAGACCCGAACGGTTGTGTTGGGCCATCTGCAGCGGGGCGGGAATCCAACCACGTTCGATCGGGTGCTGGCCACGGAATTCGGCGTTCTCGCGGTTCAGTTGATTCATGAAGGCCGGTTCGGTGAGATGGTATGCTTCAGGCCACCTGAGATCGAAAGCGTGCCGATTGCCGAGGCGATTCAGACGCTGTCACGGGTGAACCCCGGGGGGGCTGCCATTCGGGCTGCCCGCGGACTGGGGATTTGTTTTGGGGATCGCGGCTGATTTGCCTGACGGGCGTCGGGTGATGAATGCCACCATGGAATAGCGAAGCGAAAACGCAAGGAGTAATTGAGATGGCGGCAGCGGACAAACCAGCCGGACGCGTGGCGAGTGTCATGCAGGAGACTCGTTCCTTTCCTCCCCCGGCAGCCTTTTCGGAAAAGTCTCGAATCGGTTCGATGGAGGCTTACCAAGAGCTCTACGCTGCTGCTGCCAATGACCCAACTGCCTTCTGGGGTGAACGGGCTTCCGCGCTGCCATGGCTGAAGCCGTATGACGAGGTGCTGCGGTGGAATCCGCCCCATGCCGAGTGGTTTGCTGGTGGGCAGACCAATGCCTCGGCCGCCTGCGTCGATCAGCATGTTGCAGCCGGGCTGGGCGACAAGACAGCCATGGTCTGGGTTGGTGAACCAACCGGTGAACGGCGAACCCTCACCTTCCGTGAACTTCAGGCTGAGGTGAGCCGGGCAGCCGCCGGGCTTGCAAAGCTTGGTGTGAAGCAGGGAGATGTGGTTTCGATCTATATGCCGATGACCCCCGAACTGGTCATCGCGATGCTTGCGTGTGCCCGGATTGGAGCCGTTCACTCGGTGATCTTTGGAGGGTTCTCCAGCGAAGCAATCGCTGAGCGGAACAACGATGCCCAGGCGGTGGCAGTCATTACTGCTGATGGCGGCTGGCGACGGGGAAGCATGCTGCCGCTGAAAGCCAATGTTGATGAAGCCCTGGAGAAGTCACCGAGCGTCAAGCATGTGGTGGTGCTCAAGCGGACCGGGCAAGATGTCACCATGGTCGAGGGGCGAGATGTCTGGTGGCATGACATGACGGCCGGCATGCCAGACGATTTTCCGCCAGTTCCTATGGACTCAGAGTCTCCGCTTTTCATCCTCTACACCAGTGGTTCCACGGGAAAGCCAAAGGGAATCAAGCACACCACCGCCGGCTACATGCTCTGGGCGAAGACGACCGCAGAATGGGTTTTTGATCTGCGGGACGACGATCTCTTCTGGTGTACGGCTGACTGTGGCTGGATCACGGGGCACAGTTACGTTACCTATGGCCCTCTGGCTGCCGGGGTGGGCATTCTTATCTATGAAGGCGCACCCGATGCGCCGCATCAGGGACGGTTCTGGGAAATTATTGAAGAAGAGAAGCCAACCATTTTCTACACGGCACCGACCGCAATTCGGGCTTTCATGAAGTGGGGGCCAGAACACATTGATGGCCGTGATCTCTCAAGCCTGCGGCTGCTGGGCACGGTGGGCGAGGGCATTAATCCTGAGGCCTGGATGTGGTACCACGAGACGATCGGTGGCCAGCGTTGCCCGATCGTTGATACCTGGTGGCAGACTGAAACGGGTGGCATCATGATGAGCCCATTGCCGGGCTGTACGCCGACCAAGCCAGGAAGTTGCACGCTGCCCTTGCCAGGTGTTTGCCCAGAGATTGTTGATGCAGAGGGAACACCGGTTGAGCAGGGTGAAGGTGGCTGGCTGGTGATGACCAAGCCCTGGCCTGGCATGTTGCGGGGCATCTGGGGCGACGAGGAACGATTCGTTGAAACCTATTGGTCACGGGTGCCGGGGAAGTATCTGGCTGGAGACAATGCTCGCCAGGATGACGACGGCTATTACTGGATCATGGGCCGAATCGACGACGTGCTCAACGTGGCAGGCCATAGGCTTTCGACAATTGAGATTGAAAGTGCCCTGGTGAGTCACCCGACGGTTGCCGAAGCGGCTGCCGTCGGTCGGCCACACGACGTCAAGGGCGAGGCCGTGGCCGTCTTTGTGACGCTTCGGTCAGGGGAGCCGGACGACGCCCTCCGGAAAGAGCTGCGACAGCATGTCCGGCACCAGATTGGTGCCATTGCCTCACCGGATGACATTCACTTCACCGCATCGCTCCCCAAAACCCGGAGTGGCAAAATCATGCGGCGGCTCCTGCGTGACATTGCCGCTGGCCGTGAAACGGTGGGTGACACGACCACGCTTGAAGATTACACGGTGCTCGCAAAACTGCGGGGCAACGACGACTAAAAGCCCCTGGAATGAGGGGCTTGGCGGGACGGCATGCAGTAACAGAGGGGCTTCGATCGACATAGTATTGTAGGTCGTTCGTTTCCCTCCCGCTGCCGTCGTGTCATTCCCCTCATGTCACCATGTTCCCTTAAAAGGCTTTGGTCTGTCTGGTGGCAGCGTCGTCGTGGGTTGGGGCGTGGTTGCTGGTTGCTGCTGGGCGTCCTCGGCGCCAGCCTGCCAGCCACTGGCCATGCAGCTGGGAACCAATTCCCTGCCTCTGCTGGTGCCTTACTTCAGTCGGCATGCATCGACTGCCATCAGGGTGAAGATGCAGAGGCAGGCCTTGACCTTGAGACGTTCATGGCCAATGCGGTGGCGGATGTTGGTGTAGCCCAGGATGACACCTGGACGCGAATCATTGATCGTGTTGCCGCCGGTGAGATGCCACCAGCCGACGCGGAACAGCCTACACTTCAAGAACGACAGCTGTTTGTGACGCGAGCCAGCGACTGGTTGCGAGACCTGCAGCGGTCGCGGGATGCTGCGATTGGTCGTGTTCGTGGTCGTCGACTCAACCGCCAGCAGGTTGAACGGTCGCTGCATGTATTGCTAGGCATTGATATTCCGCTGGCCGACAAGCTTCCCGATGAAGGACGGCCGCGGGGCTTTACAACAGTGGCTGAGCGGCAGGCAGTCTCTCATCACCATCTCTCTCGCCATCTGGCAGTAGTTGATCTGGCGCTCGATGAGGCCTTTGGGCGAGCCCTCGGCACTGTTGAACCGCTCAGCCGTGAGTTGAATGCACAGGAGCTTGTTCGGAAAAATCCCAGGCGGCGGTGCCGGGAGCCTGAACTCCGCGAGGGTGAAGCGGTCGTCTGGTCATGTTCTATGCCCTACTACGGTCGTCTGCCGGCCACGACAGCACCAGCGGATGGCTGGTATGCATTCCGACTGAAGGCACATGGCATCAAGCTGCCTGAGTCTGGTGGTGTCTGGACCGCCATTCATGCTGGGCCTTGCGTGTCGACTGCACCGCTGCTTGAGCCAGTCACCTGCTTTGAAGCGGGTGAGCAGCCCCGCACGATTGAGTTCACCACCTGGTTGCCCAAAGGACACATGCTGGAGATTAGGCCCCAGGATGCCACCATCAAACGGGCACGGTTTGCCGGTGGTCAGGTCGGTGCGGGCGAGGGAGAGCCACAGGATGTGCCCGGCGTTGCCATTAATCAGCTTGAGATGAGGCAGGTCTACCGGTTTTCAGTCGAAGAACTGAGGCAGCGGCTGTTCGGTGATCTGAGGTATGAGAAGGCGAAGCAAACGGGTCTGCTGAAGCCAGTTGTCACCAAGCCGCTTGTGAAAATAGAGGGCCTGCTCAGTGCGTTTGCATGTCAGGCTTTTCGGCATCCGGTGTCACCAGAGGAACTCACTGGATATGTCGAACTTGCCAGGGACGTACATGAGCAGACACGATCATTCACCGAGGCTGTTCGGGCCGGCTATCGGGCGATTCTCTGTAGTCCAGAGTTTCTTTACTTTCGTGAAATGCCGGGCCAGCTCGATGGCTATGCCCTCGCCACGCGACTGAGTTATTTCGTCACCGGAGGGCCACCCGATGACGATCTTCTGGAGGCGGCCCGCAGTGGACGGCTGGACGGGGCTGCTGAGGTCCGCCGGCAGCTGCAGCGGTTGCTCGAGCAGGGAACGCCTGATCAGGCCGGTGTGCCGGCCGCCGAACGGCAGTTTGTGGAGGATTTTGCCGCAGAGTGGCTCGATCTTGATCAGATCGACTTCACGGTACCCGATCGGCGGATGTACTGGACGTTTGACCCGATCGTTCAGATGAACATGCTTGCGGAAACCCATGCCTTTCTTGCTCATCTGTTGCACCATGATCGACCAGTTACGGAGTTGATTGCGGCTGACTATACGTTTGGCACAAGTCGGCTGGCGAGGTTTTATGGAGCTGATGATGTGCAGGGCGAGCAGCTGCGGCAGCTGGTGTTGCCAGCCAATACCCATCGGGGCGGCTTGCTCACCCAGGGTGCGATTCTCAAGGTGACGGCTAATGGCACGACGACGTCCCCTGTGGTGCGTGGGGCCTGGGTCGCCGAACGCCTGCTCGGCATTCATATTCCTCCTCCACCGGCAGGAATTCCTGCCATTGAGCCTGATATCCGTGGGGCTACGACCATTCGTGAACAACTGGCCAAGCATCGCGACGACCCCGCCTGCGCCAGTTGCCACCGCCAGATGGATCCATACGGCTTTGCCCTCGAGACATTTGACCCAGCGGGACAATGGCGAACGCACTACCGGTCAGTCGGCCAGAAAAAAAACGGCACGAAACTGGCAATTGACTCATCAGGTGAACTGCCCAACGGCAGTGTGTTTGCCAGCATTGATGAATTGAAACAGGAACTGGCCCGGGATCCGCAGGCAATCGCCCGCGGGGTGGCGGGCAATCTGCTGGTCTGGGGAACGGGTGCCAAGCTGAGCATTCGAGACCGTCAGGCGGTCGACAAGATTGTCGAGGCAGCAGGCAAGAAGGGGTACGGCTTTCGGGCAATACTTGAGGAAGTGGTTGTGAGCCCGGTCTTTCGTTCCAAATGAACGGTGGCCTGAGAGATGGCCCAAAGGTGATGGCGAGAAGAGCTCATCGAGTCGACAGAAAACTCAGCGGAACTGGTCTTAGAAAAATCAGTTTGCCGTTATGACACTTCAAGAAACACAGGGGATTCGCATGCCGGTTGCCTTCAACATTGATGTGAAACGATCGCTTAATCGCCGCACGCTTCTCCGCGGAGCGGGGGTGTCGCTGGCAATGCCCTGGCTGTCGGCAATGCGGCCAGCTTTCGGAGGGGGCCGTGTTGAATCGCCGCGGCGATTTGTGGCGATGACCCTGGGCCTGGGGCTCCTTGCTGACAACCTCAACCCGGCCACGGCTGGTCGAGAGTATCAGGCATCTCCCTACCTTGCTGACCTGAACGATCTTCGCAACTCCTTCACGGTTGTCTCGGGTGCATCTCACCCCCGGGTCAGTGGTGGCCATCAGGCGGAGGCAAGCCTGCTGACGGCGGCCCCGATGACATCTGGATCGCCGAGTCGGAATTCGATTTCACTCGATCAGTTATTGGCAAAAAACCTCGGGCATGAAACTCGCTTCCCGTCGCTTGTCCTGGCGCTTTCGGGGAGCAACAGTCCGGCCTACACCGAAAACGGGTCGATGATTCCGGCTGAGTCATCTCCTGCACGGCTGTTTACGAGGCTCTTCGTGGCCGATTCGCCTGCTGAGCAGAAACAGCAGATGGCCCGGGCGCAGCAGGGTAGAAGCATCATGGATGTCGTTGCCGAAGACACGCGGTCTCTGGAGCGTCGGCTGGGCCGTGGCGACCGCGATCGACTTGATGCCTATTTCACCAGCGTCCGTGATCTGGAAAAGCGGCTGGAACAGGAAGAGGCCTGGGCCCATCGTCCAAAACCCAAGGTGACTGAGCCCAAGCCGATTGATATTGGAAACGGGAATGACTTCGTTGCCCGGCAGCGACTGATGAGCGACATGATCAGGCTGGCTCTTCAGACCGACTCATCTCGATTTATCACCTGCCATTTCGGAGGGAGTGGTGGGGTGGTGCCACTGGAAGGGGTAGACGAGGGGTATCACACGCTCAGCCATCACGGCCGTGACGACGAAAAGCTGGCGCAGCTGGCGATTGTTGAAAAAGCGATCATCAATGCCTGGGGTGATTTCCTGCGGACGCTCCAGGCAGTGGAGGAAGATGGCGGCACCCTTCTGGATCAGACCAGCGTGCTGTTGACGAGCAATCTTGGAAACGCCTCCAGTCACGATAATCGCAACATGCCGGTGCTCTTGGCAGGAGGTGGCTTCCGGCATGGTCAGCACCTGGCCTTCGACAGGAAGCAGAACCACCCGCTGCCCAACCTCTACCTGTCGGTTCTCCAACAGACAGGACTTCAGGTCGACCAGTTTGCGACCTCAACCGGAACGATGCCGGGGCTTGAGCCAACCCGGCCCTAAGAAGTTGTAGGGTACCTACGAAAGCAACCGGCTTGGTCGGGCTCAGCCCGAGAATGCAAATTGTGGGATCGGGAGTGCCGTGCCGTCTCGCATGGCGGATTGATGAGCGACGACACCAGCCGCAGTCATCGCCAGGGCATGTCCGATATGAATCGCCGGTGGACGGTCGGTAAGAATTGCTGTGACAAATTCATCAGTCAGTGGGCCATGCGAGTGCCCGTGATCAGTTGGCCAGTCAATGCCCGGTGGGAGGGCTGGCGGTGACAGATCGGGGAGGTCTGCCGGGCTCATCGTTCCGCTGTAGTGGCCGTTTCCATAACTACCAAGCCGGCCCGTCGCCCTACCTGTCTCACTGAATGGTCGCCGACTGCTGCTGTCTTGAATCACGCGGCAGAGTGCGTTGTCTGTGGTTTGGAAAAGAGCACACTCGCCCGAGAATGGATTTCCGTAGGGATTGGCGTCCGGCTGTTGGTAGGGCAGATGCCCGGGCAACCCCCTTGCCGATGCCGTAAGGAAGTGCCCGCCCGAGACACCCGTGTGAAATGCTGTTGCGTGCGTCGGATACCAAAGCGGTGGAAACCCACGTCGCCAGTCTTGAAAAGACGGTGTCGGCGTCTTCGAGGCATGATAATGGAAGTACTCTCCCTCCGTGTACCGAAGCGGGCCGAGGGCGTTGGCACGATAGAGGGCCCGCATGGCGCAGCACTCCGGGCGAAACCAGCTCGTTTCGAACATCATGTAGGTTCGGCCAGTTTCGCGCACAGTCTCAAAGAGATCGTGCGCATCATCAAGATTCCCAAAGAATGCCGGCACGGCCGTTCCGACATGCTTGCCATGCTTCATTGCCAAGAGGGCATGCCGAGCATGACTAGGGGCATCGGTGGCGATGAATACTGCCTCAATAGAATCATCTTGAACCATGTCCTCGATTGACTCATAGGTCTGGCTGCAGCGGACGGCCTGCGCGAGGTCGGCACAGCGATCAGGAAAGAGGTCGGTGACTGCTGCGACCTCGATATTCGGGTGTGATTCAAAGCGGAAGGTTGTACCGAAGCGACAATGGCCGTTGCCGGCGATGCCAAGGCGAATGCGGCGATCAGAAGAGGGCTTCCAGACCCGTGGTTGCTGCCGCTCAGCTTGAGAAATGATGGGTTCAGCGGCGCGGGTCTGACTGGGAAACAAGGCGGCGACCGGAACTGCGGCGGCTGCAAGTGTTACGTGTCGGCGTGAATAGGTCGGCATAGGGGATGTCAGGAGGCGTACTGGGGGATCTTGAGGGGCTCACCGTTTTTGACGGCCGACTGGTGAGCCACGATGCCGGCAACCGTCATGTTGAGCGCTGCCACCACATCAACTAATGGTTTGCGGTCACGCAGAATCGCATCGATGAAGTCGGTAGTCAGATGACCATGAGAACCACCATGTGGGCCAGCATTCATGCCAGGTGGTAATGGGGGGCGATCAATGGCTGGGGTTGCTGGTTTTTGCTGGCCATAGATGCGGCCCTGTTCGCCTGCTGCTGCTGGCATGTCCCATGAGACAGCCATTCTTGACATGCCTGCTTCACTTGTTCGCAGCAACGCCACTTCGGTGCCGAACGGGTTGCGGTAGTCGTTATTATTCGCCTGAAGGTGCGGGACCACACTGGGCATGCCGAGTGCAGAAACTTCGGTGAATCGTTCTCCCGTTACACCGATATAGTAAGCAGTGGCGTGGGTGGGATACCACTGCGGTGGCAGACCTTTCCGCCAGCCGTTGAGATCAACAGCCCGCGTCCTGGGGTTGTAGCCGCCAATAGGCTTGCCAAAGTAGTGATAGTACTCACCCTCTGAATAGACAAGCTTGCCGAATTTTCCTGCCAGGTACTGCTGACGCCAGGTGTAGAGGTCATGATGGAAACAGGATGTTTCAAACATCATGTACTTACGACCTGTTTTCTGGACGGCCTCGGAAAGTCTTTCAGCATCTTCGAGTGATCCAAAAACTGCCGGAACAGCCGAGGCAACATGCTTGCCCCGATCCAAGGCCCTGATTGCCAGTTGGGCATGGCTGGGAGCATCGGTGGCAATGAAGACAGCTTCGATCGTGTCATCGTCAAGCATTTGTTCGCACGATTCAAAAGTTTTTTCGCACCGGCAGGCCTTTGACAATGCCGCTCTCCGCTCAGGGATGAGGTCAGTCACTGCTGTGACACTGACATTAGGATGATCCTGAAAGCCAAACTGGGCGCCGAACTGACAAAGCCCAAAACCGGCGATGCCGACACGAATTTTTCGGTCAGAAACAGGCTCCCAGGGGCCACTCGCAGCTCCTGGTTCATTGACTTCGAACCCAGGAATGATATTCCCAATGGCATCGACTGGCGGTGCATTCCGATCGGCTGCGGCTGCCGTTGTGCTGCCGATACTGATGGCAGTGCCAAGTACTCCGAGACGTTTTGCAAAACACCGGCGGGAAAAGGTGTCTGGTTCAGAGTGGCTCATTGCGGGGTCTCCTGTTGTTGTGAGAGCAGACTGCGCAGGACGGAATGGTTGTTGCGAATATGGTCTTCGAGTCGGTTTCCGGCAGCTTCCCAATCACCTGTGATAAGGGCCTCAAGAATGCCACGATGCTGTTGTACCGCCTGCAAGGCCGCACCGTAGTCAAGTGCTTCCCATTCAAAGAGCCGTTCAAAGTACTTGCCATGCCGATCAAAAAAGTCAGCGATAAATGGGTTCTGCGACCTTTTGATGAGGTACGTATGCAGCCTTGCGTCAGGCTGCGGTCGCTCGCTTGATCGTGTTGGAATACGGTTTGCGGCAAGCATCTCTTGAAGCTCTGCCCGAACCAGTCGATGCTTCGCAAGATTGAGTGCCATGCGTTCAACCATGACGCGAAACTCGATGTACGCATCGAGGTCTGCTTCCTTGAACGGCCGAAGCCTCCAGCCACGTCGGGGCAGGTGGACGATGATCCCATCGCCAGCAAGGCGGTGAAAGATCTGGCGAATCGTCGCCCGACTCACGTTATATTTCCGAGCTGTTGCCTCTTCCCGCAAGATGATCGAAATACCTTTGAGGCTTTGTTCAATAAGATCTTGGGTGACTGTGGCGAAATGGGTTTCAAAGGTTTGAAGGGGATCTGGCTGCTTGGTCTTTGGCTGCCGCTGCCGTCCCCGTCGCTTTGTGATGACAAGCCGGCGATTCGTCGAGCGTTGCAGAAATCCCTCATCGATGAGTTCTGTGACCGCGATGCGAACGGGGGTTAGGCTGACGTTGTAATGGTCAGAAAGCCGCTCAAGGGTCAGCAAGTCGGCGAGCGCCTCCCCTCGGTCGATTCGAGCCATAAGGTCGTGCTTGATGTGTCTCGTCAGACTCATGGAAGGGATAGTGGGTGGCGACAGTGAGGCAGGCTGCACGAGCGACCGACCTAGCGGCCCAGAGCAAGTGAGGAGTTAGGCAGACGGGATTCCCGGCCACAGGAGGGTCTGATGCTCATTAGGTTTATTTTGTAGACAAAGACAAAAGTGGTCAAGCCGGCCCCGCTGTTCGGCGAGAATCATGTTCTTCATGCGTTTCATGCGTCTGGCAAGGTCGTAAGACGACTTGATGGACGGCGAACAGCGATGCAGAGTCAGCCTCTGGCTGTTCCTGCCTTTCCGGTCGATACTCAACAGCATGAACCGAGCCCCCGAACTTCTTGCTCCCGCTGGCAATCAAGACTGCCTGCGAGCGGCCATCGCCAACGGCGCTGATGCCGTCTACTTCGGGTTGGAAACCGGCTTCAATGCCCGGGCCCGGGCGACCAACTTTACGGTCGATAACCTGCCGGAAGTGATGCAGGTGCTGCACCGGTATGGGCTGCGTGGATACGTCACACTCAATACGCTTGTTTTCACTGATGAACTGGAGCCATTTGCCGAGACGGTGGCAGCGGTCGCTCAAGCTGGTGTTGATGCGGTATTGGTGCAGGACGTCGGTGCGGCACGATTGATTCAAAAGGTGTGTCCTGATCTGCCACTGCATGCTTCGACACAGATGACGCTCACCAGCGCCGAGACGATTCAGCTGGCAGAATCTCTTGGCATGGAGCGAGTTGTTCTGGCCAGAGAGTTATCGCTGGAAGAAATTACAGCCATCTCGCGTGATACCTCGATGCCGCTTGAGGTCTTTGTTCATGGGGCCCTCTGCGTGGCCTACTCAGGCCAGTGCCTCACCAGTGAGTCTCTCGGCGGGAGGAGTGCGAACCGAGGACAGTGCGCGCAGGCCTGTCGACTCCCCTACGATCTGCTCTGCGATGGGCAGGACGTTGATCTGGGAAACCAGCAGTATCTGCTTTCACCACAGGACCTCGCCGCTTTTCCACTTGTACCCGATCTGATTGCTGCTGGCGTCGCGTCATTGAAAATCGAGGGCCGCTTAAAGACTCCTGAATATGTGGCAGCGATCACCCGCCGCTACCGCGAGGCAATCGACGCAGCAGTTACGGGGGCACCAGTGATCTTTACGCCCCGCCAGATCGAGGAGATGGAGCTGACCTTCTCTCGCGGGTTTTCGCCTGGCTGGCTTCAGGGTTGTGACCACAAGATGCTGGTGCCGGCCACCAGCAGTGCCAAGCGAGGGGTTTTGTTAGGTGAGGTCCTCGCGGTGTCAGGCCAGCGAGTGGCTGTGCAGCTTGCCGCCTCTGTTGCTCGCGGTGACGGCGTGGCTTTTGAAGCGCCAGCTGATGAGCCAACCCAGGGTGGCCGTGTCTACGAGGTCTTTGTTGGAGCGCGGTCGCTTGAGCAGCCCATCGAGCGGGGAATCGTGGAACTGGCCTTTGGACGAAACGCCATCGACCTCACCACCATCACGCGGGGCCAGCAGGTCTGGAAGACTGACGATCCGCAGGTCACCCAGCGGCTTCGCAAGACCTACAGTGGTGGGCATCTGCAGCGGCAGCAGCCGCTCGATCTTATTGTGACTGCCGCCGTTGGCCAGCCGCTGGTCATCGAGGCCCGTCTTGCCGATGGTCAATCGTGCCGACTGGCCAGCGAAACGCCAGTTGAAGCAGCCCGTCAGCATCCGCTGACCGAGACGGTGCTGCGTGAGCAGTTCGGCCGCCTCGGCGGCAGCCCCTTCAGACTGCAAAACCTGACCGCCACAATCACCGATCACCCGATGGTGCCTTTTAGTGTGCTCGGGCAACTCCGTAAGGAACTGGTCAGCCAACTGACAGCCTTGGTGGAGCGGCCAGCCTCTCGGCAGGTGGCTGCTCAGCCCGCCACCGTCGTGCGGGAACTGCTGGCTGCCGTTGCCGCACCTGCCGTTACCACGCCAACCTTGCCGACACTGCAGGTGCTCGTTCGGACAGAATCGCAACTGCAGGCCGTGCTTGACCTCGGTGAGCGCAACCTCCTGGCTGACTTTGCCGATATCCGCCGCTATCGCGAGGCGGTTCAGCTGGCTCGCCGTTATGGGGCTCAGATCTTTGTCGCGACGCCCCGGATTCAGAAGCCGGGTGAGCTGGGGATTTTTGCAGCCCTGGCCCGCCATGACCCCGACGGCATTCTTGTTCGCAATAGCAGCGGGCTTGAGTTCTTCCGTCAGCGTGGGCTGCCGATTGCCGGAGATTTTTCACTCAATGTCACCAACCCTGTTACGGCAGCATTCTTTCTGGAACGTGGGCTCCAGCGGCTGACGATTTCCTATGACTGTAATCGTGAGCAGCTGCTCGATCTGGTTGCCGCCACTGATGCCAGTCGTCTCGAGGTGGTCATCCACCAGCACATGCCAATGTTTCATATGGAGCACTGTGTTTTTTGTGCAGTGCTGTCGCCTGGTACCAACAAGACGAACTGCGGTCGACCATGCGACACCCACACCGTTCACTTGCGGGATCGAATTGGGGTTGAGCATCTGCTTACGGCTGATGTTGGCTGCCGGAATACGCTCTTTAATGCGGTTCCGCAGAGTGGTGCTGAGGCTGTCGCAGCATTGCGCGAAAGAGGGGTTGGCCATCTGCGAATCGAACTTCTGGATGAGTCAGCTTCGGAGATCAGCAGCATCATCACGGCGTACCGCGATCTCCTTGCTGGAAAGGTCACTGGCCAGAGTGTCTGGGCTGGCCTGCAGGCTGCCAACCGGGTTGGGGTCACCCGGGGGACGCTCGAGGAACGTCGCAACCCCTTGGCGATTCTCTGAGCACAGCTAAGTTCAGGACTGCCAGACCTGTCGGCGATAGGCCAGTGGCGTGAGCCCGATGTACTTCTTAAACGACCGGGTGAAGTGGCTCTGGTCGTAGAAGCCACAACTCGCGGCAATGGAGCCGATAGCAGCGTTGGATTCCGTCAGTTGGCGGCGGGCTAGTTGCAGCCTCAGTCGCATCAGATACTCGCTGGGGCTCATGCGGAACAGCCGGCGAAACTCTCGTTGCAACTGGCTTGTCGAAAGCCCTGCCCGACGGGCCATGTCAGGGATACTGACACTTTTCCGATAGTGTCTGACGGCATGCTCAAGTGCCGGGGTGAGCCGCTGGTAATCGTGCGGTGCGTTTCCCGGCTGGTCAATCGGCCGGAGGACGCCGGCAAGGCCAATGACTTTGCCGCTCGGGTTAAGGAGCGGAACTTTCGTTCCCAGGTACCACCGGGGCATGCCCGTATGGTGCGGCATAAACCAGGGCTGATCATGAGCGGGCTGATTCATCTCCATGATCCGGCGGTCATCGGCAACGTATTCAGCCGCCAGAGCCGGAGGATGAAAATCAAAGTCAGTCTTGCCGATCATCTCGGCGGGATCAGTGCAGCCATGGAGGCCAAGAAAACAGCGATTGACCCGGCAGAAACGACTCTGCCGATCTTTGCCAAAAAAGGCTGCGTCGGGGAGGGCGTCAAAGAGCGGCAACGCCTGGGAACGGTCAAATGCCGTCTGCCAGGCGTCAATTTCTTGGGAAGCCGTGGGGGGGCGGGGAGGAGCAGCCATGATGCCGCGATTCTACAAAAAAGCCTCGGCTTTCGGCCGCACAACGGTGGTGCTAATGGGCTGTCGCCGTAATCAGACTAGACGGCGGTCGGTCGGTTCCCGCTATCATGCCGATTCACCAGACACTGAACTCAGAAAACCCATCGCTGGTGTGGCGATGCGGCAGTGAAACAAATTTTTGGAAGCTACGGAGCGGAGCATGTCGGAAAACGCAATCGAGAAGGTGGTCATCATTGGAAGCGGTCCTGCAGGCTGGTGCGCTGCAACCTACGCGGCCCGTGCCCAGTTGCAGCCGTTGGTCTATGAGGGCGCCATTACGGAAGAGAACCGGATGGCCGGCACCCTGCCCCTGGGACAGCTTGCCCTGACCAGCGAAGTCGAGAATTACGCAGGGTTTCCAGCCGGTGATCTGGGGGCATTTCTCGACTCTGCCTTGCCGCAGGAGCGGCGGATGATGATGCCGCCGCATGATGGCCATGGTGTGACCGGTCCAGAGTTGATGGAACTGATGCGACAGCAGGCGGTCAATTTTGGCACACGGGTCGTCACGGATGACATTGTGAAAGTCGATTTTTCCAGCCGGCCATTCACGCTGGTTACGGCCGGAGGAAGTGAGGTCCGGGCCCACAGTGTCATTGTCGCGACGGGTGCCAGTGCCAACTGGCTTGGTCTCGAGAGTGAGACCCGTTTTAAGAATCGGGGCGTGAGTGCCTGTGCTGTCTGCGACGGGGCCCTGCCACGGTTCCGCAACAAGGAACTGGTCGTGGTTGGAGGAGGTGACTCAGCCGTGGAAGAGGCGACCTACCTGACTAAGTTTGCCAGCCGGGTCCACCTGGTGCATCGTCGTGACGAACTCCGCGCCAGTAAGATCATGGCGAAACGAGCACTCGAGAATGACAAGATTCAGATTCACTTCGACACGACGCTGGCCGAGGTGCTCGGGGATGACGAGCAGGGGGTGACTGGCGTGCGTCTTGAGAGCACGACTGACGTCGCGAAAACAACAACCCTGGAAGTGGCAGGCGTCTTTCTGGCCATCGGCCATACCCCCAACACAGCCTTCCTGGATGGCCAACTGGAACTGAATGCCAAGAAGTACATCATCTGGCAGAAGCACTTCCGCACGGCGACCAACGTCGAAGGGGTGTTTGCGGCAGGTGACGTTGCCGATGACTACTACCGTCAGGCCATTTCTGCCGCCGGGACAGGCTGCATGGCCGCCCTTGATGCCGAACGCTGGCTCGCGGAGCATGACTGATGGGGTTGCCGAGCGGTCGGCTGACGGTCAGCTGCTGGGTGCTCCTGAGTCACCTCAGGCCATCATTTCGCGGAAGCGGCTGAACAAGTAGGCCGAGTCGTGCGGGCCGGCAGCGGCTTCCGGATGGTACTGCACGCTGGCTGCGGCAGCGGTGCGGTGCCGCAGGCCCTCGATGGTACCATCGTTGAGATTGCGATGAGTAACTTCGAGCGACTCAGGAAGGGTCTCTTCCTCGACGGCGAAACCATGATTTTGCGAGGTGATTTCGACCTTGCCCGTCGACAAGTCCAGCACGGGCTGGTTGGCTCCACGGTGACCGAACTTGAGCTTGAACGTTTTTGCACCGCAGGCCTGGGCGAGCAGTTGGTGACCCAGGCAGATTCCGAAGATCGGTACCTTGCCGACCAGTTCACGAACCGTGGCGACCCCATAGTCAACCACCTCTGGGTCACCGGGACCATTGCTCAGGAAAACCCCATCGGGCTTGAGAGCCAGCACGTCGGCAGCCGTCGCCCGCCCGGGAAGCACCGTCACTCGGCACCCTTGGCTGGCGAGGTGTCGGGCGATGTTCCACTTCATGCCGAAGTCGAGTGCCACCACATGCTTCTCATCGGTGAAGGAATGTGGCTCAGGCATGTCGCCACCAACTCGAGGCATTGGCATCGGCTGAGCGTCGGCAGCCAGTGGCTCCGCCCAGTCAGTTGGTCCTTCTGGCATTACCTCACGAACAAGATCACGCCCCACCAGCGGTGGTGCTTCGCGAGCCATCTTCACAAGGGCATCGGCATCAAGGACTTCACTGGACAGGACACCAGTCATGGCACCATGGGTACGAATCTGTCTGACCAGGGCCCGCGTGTCGATGCCGCTGATGCCAACCACGCCGGCAGCATCGAGGTAGTCACTGAGAGTACCCGTGGCGACATGATTGCTTGCCACCCGACTCGCCTCACGTACGACGAAACCGGCCATCTGCAGGTGGCCGCTCTCAACATCATCGCGGTTGATGCCGTAGTTGCCGATCTGAGGAGCGGTCATCACCAGAATCTGGCCGCGATAACTCGGGTCGGTCAGAATCTCCTGATAGCCCGTCATTGAGGTATTGAAGCAGACCTCACCAGACACGGTGCCACGGTGACCAAATGCTTCACCGAGAAAGAAGGTGCCATCTTCGAGCGCTAAAGCTGCTTGTGCCACGCCAGTTCTTCTCCTGCCCAATGGGGTTTCTGGGGGGGTGCTGCGAGACTCCCTCAAAATCATACCAGCGGTGGCCGCCCCGGGAACCGCCCTGTTTCTGAATCGAAAATCCTGCCAAAAAGTGAAATGGAAATCGCCTGCTCTGGCCGGCTCGCTTGTCCTCTGCTGGCTGAGGCTTGGCATGACTCATCGTCCATCTGCTGGTGAGAAGACGTCTTTGTGAAGGAAATAAGCCCCATGCCCAGCCTGACGCGTGCCGAGGTTCGTGAACTTGATCGAATTGCCATCGAGGAATTTGGTCTGCCCGGCATCGTTTTGATGGAAAATGCAGGCCGAAACGCTGCGTCAGCCATTCTGCGGACGGTTGGAACGCTGGCCGCTGAACGCCTGGTCATTGTGGTCGGCCCCGGGAACAACGGTGGAGACGGACTCGTGATTGCCCGCCACCTGGAACGTGCTGGGGCTGATGTGCAGGTGGTGCTGGCTGCTGCCGCTGATCGGTTCCGGGGCGATGCGGCGACCAACTTGCGGGTTGTGGAGCGTTCTGGGATTCGGCTGACCTGTCTCGCCGGGCATCAAGTCGAAGCCTGGCAGAAGGCCCTGGCCGACGCCACCTGCGTGATCGATGCCCTCCTCGGCACGGGGGCCGTCGGGCCTGCCCGTGGAGATGTGGCGATGGCGATCAGCAGCATCGTTGCCTGGGCTGACAGAGCGCCAGCCCATCGTGTGATCGCCGTTGATCTACCCTCCGGGCTCGACTGCGATACCGGCAGGCCCCTGGGGCCCTGCGTCCGTGCGACCCGGACGTTGACCTTCGTGGCGGCCAAACTCGGCTTCGCTGCGGCTGGAGCAGATCAATTCACCGGCCCGGTCGAAGAACTTGACATCGGTGCCCTCCGAGCAGTGCTGGCCCGGTTTGGCCTCCTCGACAGCTTGGCCCGGTCCGCTGAATAAGACGGTGCGATTCACTGCCGGCGTTATGAGCCGGTGGAAATCTCTGCCACCGCATGATGCAGTAAGCAGCATCCTCAAACCTGCCCCGTGTTTCTGAGCAGGACCCAAATGAGAGGCCGACTGAATGTTTTGCGACGAACCGCAAAGGGAGGGAGGAGCCTTGCAGCCGTGAGTCAGCTTTTGGTTTGGCCCGTTCCGCGGACGACGTATTTGTATGTGGTTAATTCTCGAGGGCCACACGGGCCGCGGGCATGAAGCTTGTCAGTTGAGATACCGATCTCAGCGCCGAGCCCGAGTTCACTCCCATCATTGAATCGGGTGCTGGCATTGACCAACACCACAGCGGTGTCAACGCGAGCAGCGAACCGGTCAGCGGCCGCAGAGTCTGATGTCACGATGGCATCGGTGTGGCGAGAGCCGAAACGGTTGATGTGGGTAATGGCCTCATCAATCGAACGAACGACGGCAAGAGAAATTTTTGGCCCCAGGAATTCGGTGGCGAAGTCGGCTTCCGTAGCACTGCCGATTGTGGGCAGGATTTCGCGGCTAGCGGCATCACCAACGAGTTCAACGCCGCGTTTTTCCA
>Ga0181592_10001121_pt1 | contig 21498 bp, 35 predicted proteins | sample 071ome_20_FD_133755 | JGI IMG/M metagenome (GOLD analysis project Ga0181592, IMG submission 133755) | Coastal salt marsh microbial communities from the Groves Creek Marsh, Skidaway Island, Georgia - 071412BT metaG (megahit assembly) | ecosystem: Environmental > Aquatic > Marine > Intertidal...
ATAAAGTTACCCGTTAAAGGTAATTTTATACCTTAAACAATTTTGCCATAAATCTACTGTATTTTTATTTTTTTGTCAAATTTATAATTCGTAAATATTTCCAATTACCGTAGGAATACTTGCAATTTCTGGACAGTCCGCAAAGGTTTCACAGTTTCCTCTTCTTAAATCATATAAAAAATCGTATAAATTATAATATGTATGGGCTATTATATCTTTATTTTCTTCATTTAGAGTGTTGTATGTTATTGTTTCTCCTTTGTAAGACATGCTTGCAATTCTTACTATTCCAGCTGCAGAACCAGTAATAAATGCTCCTTTATAGCTATGCATGTCTTCCCATGTAATATGGTCTAATTCTTGAACAACTGCACCCATTTGATAAGCCATTTTTAAAACTGTGTCTCTAGTAAATCCTGGAAGAATTGTTCCTCTTTTTAATGATGGAGTAGTGATTGTAAGATTATTTCCTGGATTTGATATAAAAAATATATTTCCAGCAGCATCTTCTTCTAGTACTTCAATTGTTTTATTAGTGATTGGATCAAAACTTTCCCCAAAGTAATAAACATCATTAAAAGTTTGATTTGGATAATCAGGAAGTAACCCTTCTTTTGCTAACATTTTATGAGTAAATGTAGGTCCGTAGTTGGAAGAAACTTTTTGGTTACCCATTCCATGTTTAAAACTTCTTCTTGTGTTTTCTATTGCTACTAAATCGATTACACTTTCTCTATTTGCGAAGTAATCTCCAAAAGGAAAGGCTTGAACACAAAATAAATATTCACTTGCCGGTGCAACACCTGTTCCACCATTAATTCCTTGTACGTATGGTCTAAGATACATTTTTGCATTAGATCCAGGGCTTGGTAAAAAACTCTTGTTTGCAATTAATGCATACTTAATACTCTCAAAAAATTGTTCTTCAGATACTGGTGGCATCCCAATTGATATGCATGTGCTTTGAAGTCTACGTGCGTTATCAAATGGTCTTGAAACCACAATATCTCCGTTTTCGGCAATCATTGCTGCTAATCCTTCAAATCCACTTTGAGCATATTGATTACTTGAGTGTAAGCTTGGTAGTAAATGCATCCCATCTGGATAAATTTTAGAGGGACTCCAATTCCAAGTATCGTTTTCTTTTCTACAAATAGAAATTACTTGGGCACTAGTTGTAATGTTTGCAAATGCAGCATTGTCTATTTGACTTTGCGCTAATTCTAAAGGTTTTTGACTTATGATTGAAAAGTTTTGAGTTGGAAATTTTGTAAATCTATAAATATCAAATCTGTTATCTGAAATTTTGATTGGTTGAAATGCTCTATGTATTGAATCTAAGCAATAAGTTCCATATGGATTTTCTGAATTGAATCCAGTTATTATTACTCCGTTAATTTGAAGTTCTTGAGCGCTTATGTTTTTAAGGAAGAGTTCAGGAGCACAAGTGTAAAACTCATCTAATTCATTATTTAATAGTTTAAAAATAAGTTTTTCATTTGCAGAAAGTTCAGCTTGAATTCTATCTTGTTCTTTTAATTCTAAAACTTTTTGACTTAGCTCTTGATTGTTTGGGAAGTCGTAGTTTCCTTCAGTAAAACTTACATTTCCGATTGGTTGAATGTTTTTTATAATTGTCATAACTATTTTTTTATAGGTTTTTACAATACAATGTTCGTTTTTGTAAATCAAATTCTTGACTGAAAATCTCTTGACCAATAAAATCACTTAAGTTTAATTTATAAAAAATGACTTCTTTTATGGAAAAAGGTTTAGCAATAGATATTGAACCGAATTTTAATTTTTTATCACTTCAGTTAAAAGATAATTTTCCGGATTATGATATTAACCAAATTTCCGAGACTGAATTTATGCTTTCTAAACGAAATGTGGACCTAGTAATTGAACTTGAAGTAAATCAGGATTCCACTTATTTGTCTTTTGAAGTTGTGTATGACTGTGTAAAAAATTTTCATGAATACTTTGCTAATGGTAATTTATTATCTGCTTTCATCTATCCAAAAGATGAATCTTTAGATTTTGTAACATTAAAATTTCCATATGAAACCGATAATGATGTAAAGGTTTTTAATAATTTAGCGGAAGTAATCTTAAAGAATCATTTTAATCATGTAGAAGATTTCTATAATGAGGTTTTTGCTGAGATGTTTGTTTTTAACTTTAAAATAACTGCAATTTGTTCAGGAGTATCAGCTGCAGGATTTGTTGCATTTAATGAGATTTTGAAAGAATTTAATTTAGATAGTCTTTTTTTACTTGCTGCTTTTCATTTACTTTTAACAGCAACAAGTATTTATGCTGCTAAAAAGCTATTTTATAAATTAAAACTTAAAGACTAAGGTTATCATTTTGCCACTTTTGAATATTTTTATGGTGTCCACTTAAAAGAACATCCGGAACCTTTAATCCGTTAAAAACTTCGGGTTTGGTGTAAACTGGGTGTTTTTTCTTTCCATCTAGATTTTCTCCAAAGGATTCATTTTGATGTGATTCTTGATTTCCTAAAACGCCTGGAATTAACCTTGTAACTCCCTCTAAAATGCAAAGGCTAGGAAGTTCACCTCCACAGAGAATAAAGTCTCCAAGTGAAATTTCTTCATCAACACATAAATCAATTACTCTTTGGTCTAAGCCCTCATAGCGTCCACATATTAAGGTTAAATTAGCTTTTTTAGATAATTCTAATAGTTTAGCTTGATTTAATGTTTTTCCTCGTGGAGAGGCGAAAATAACGTAGGTGTCAGGATTTTTTTCTTTAATGGATTGAATACAATCAAAAATCGGTTGTGGACTTAATACCATACCAGCTCCACCTGAGTAAGGGGTATCGTCAACTTTTCCATGTTTATTTTTACTAAAATCACGAAAATTAAATAAATTGTATTCAACCAGATCTTTATTTTGCGCAATTTTCAAAATTGAAGAATTTAAGTAATTTTGAAGGCTTTCAGGAAAGAGGGTTAAGATATTGAAAACAATTTTTGACATAGACTTTTTTGTTGATTATAATCACTCTTTTCTAAATTGGCAAATTAACTTTTATTTATGTATATATCTAAGTCATAAATTTATATTATCAAGTTTTTATAAAAAAAATCCGGTACTTGATAGTACTGGATTTTTGATTTGTTTTGAAATAAATTTCTTAACGTTTCGAGAATTGAGATGCTCTTCTCGCTCTTTTCAAACCTGGTTTCTTTCTTTCTTTAATTCTTGAATCTCTTGATAAGAATCCAACTTTTTTAAGTGATCCTCTGTTAGTTTCATCAAAAACTGTAAGAGCTTTTGCAATTCCAAGTCTCATAGCTTCCGCTTGAGCGTTATGACCACCACCAATTACTTTAATAGTGATTGTGTAATCTTTAACGTTTAGAAGACTTAGAGGAGATTTGATTTTTTGAACTTGTTCTGAGTAATCAGACCATTCATTAATATCTACTCCGTTAACTGTAATTTTATTTTCTCCTTTTGGATAAAATCTTACTTTTGCAATTGCAGTTTTTCTTTTACCACATGCGTAGAAATAATTTCCAGATGGAGTTTGAATTTTTTTATTTTCTGTAGCTGCCATTAGATTTCTAGGTTAGTAGGTTGTTGTGCTTCATGATCGTGTTCAGCAGAAGCGAAGATTTTAAGTTTAGATAAAATTGGTTTTCTTAACTTGTTTCTAGGAATCATTCCTTTGATAGCTTCGAAAACAATTTTTTCTGGGTTTTCTAGTCTTAGAGTCTCAGCAGATTCTGATTTTAAACCACCTGGGAATCTAGAGTGACGATAATACATTTTATCTTGCTCTTTGTTACCAGTTAATTTTAAATCTTTTGCGTTGATGATGATAACATAGTCACCATTATCATGATTTGGGCTAAAACTTGGTTTATTTTTACCTCTTAAGATATCAGCAATTTTGGTAGCAAATCTACCTAGTACTTGATCTTTTGCGTCAAATACATACCACTTTCTTTCTATCTTTTGAGTATCTACAAATACTGTTTTCATGGTTTTAATAATTTAATTGAATTTGAACATATTTAGCTCCATCTCCAACTCTGTGACCTAATTTGTGAATTTTAGTGTATCCAGAATTACTTTGGAATTTAGCTTTCATTTCTAAAATGATTTTTTTAGAAACATCTTTTTTTGTTATATATTTACCAAGTAGTCTGATTGCTTCTCTATCATTTTTATTTCTGATTGAAGTAACTAATTGGTTAACAATTGGACTAATTGTCTTAGCTCTAGACTCAGTTGTTTTAATAGTTTCGTGTTCGAAAAGTGCTGTTATTAAGTTTCTGTATAAAGCTTTTAAATGACTTTTTGAACTTCTTAAACCGGTCTTATTCTTTTGGTGTCTCATTTTTTAAGAATTATTTGATTTACTTTTAGCATAAATTTTACTCGTCTGCAAGTGAAAGTCCTCGACCTGCTAAAGCATCTTTAACTTCATTTAAAGCTTTTTTACCAAAACCTCTAAGGTTTGATAGTTTAGCTTCTGAACATTTCACTAATTGTTCAATTGATCCAATATCACCATTAATACATGCGTTTAATGTTCTTGGAGATAATCCTAAGATTTCAATTGGAGTGTAAGTTTCTTTTGCTGGTGCTTCAACTACGTTTGATTGTTGTTTTGATGAAATGCTATCAACGTTGCTTAAGAAATCAGATTCTACAGCAATTTTTTCTTCATTAAATAATGAGAAATATGATGTTAATAGATTAGATGCAAAACGCATACTTTCAGTTGGTGTAATTGAACCATTTGTTTGGATTTCTAGTGTAAGTTTATCAAGATTAGTCATTTGACCAACACGAGTATTTTCTTGATGAAATCTTACTTTTTTAACTGGAGAATAAAAAGCATCAGTCCAAATCCAGTCTACAAGTGTTTCTTGTGCCTCTCTTTCTTTAGATGTAATATACCCTACGTTTTTTTCTACTCTGATAGTGATTTCTAAATCTGTATTGTCTTCTAACGTAGTTACAACTAAATCAGGATTAAGAACTTCAACATTAGCATCTTTTTCAATCATGCTAGCTGTTACATCACCTTTTTTGTTTGATTTAAGCACAAGATCTGCTTGTGTAACATTACTTAACTTAACATTTAACTGTTTAAGGTTTAATAACATTTGAAGAACGCTATCTGAAGCTCCTTCAATTGTTGAATATTCGTAGTTTTTTCCCTTTACTTTGATACCAGTAACTGCAGAACCAGGTACTGATGAAAGTAAAACTCTTCGCATGGCATTTCCAAGTGTAGTACCATACCCAGAAGGTAGGGGACTGATTGTAAAAATTGTTGTGTTTTGGTCTGTTTCTTCAACTTTTATTGAAGGCAAACCAATTTCTTCTTGAATTAAATGCATAGCAATTAAAATTATGTTTTATTTAGAGTAGAATTCAACGATAGCTTGAGAGTTAATCATAACTTCAACATCGTCTTTGTCAGGTAATGCAATTACCTTTATAGTTAGTTTACCATAATCAACCTCTAACCATTTAGGGTGATTGGCTTTTTTAGTTGCCTTAACTTCTTCAAAGAGTTTTGATTTAGTTAATTTTTCTCTAACTTGAATAGTATCACCGATTTTTACTTCGATCGATGGCACATCAACTCTTCTTCCGTTAAATAGCATATGACCATGGCTAGCCATTTGTCTTGCTTGTCTTCTAGTTTCAGCTAATCCTGCTCTAAAAATAACATTATCTAATCTTCTTTCTAATAATTTTAGAAGTTCTTGACCAGTAATACCTGCAGTTTTTTCTGCTTTATTGTAATATTTTCTGAATTTTTTTTCTGTTACACCAAACATAAATCTTGCTTTTTGTTTTTCTTGCATTTGTTTAGCATATTCAGACATAGATCTGAATGAAGATCTACCGTGTTGTCCTGGTGCGTATTTTCTTTTGTTAAAAGCGTTTTGTTTACTTTTACCGTTAGAGAAAATCATTGCTCCATAACGTCGGGCTTTTCTTACGATTGGTCCTCTATATGTTGACATATGATTATAAAATTAATTTCTTCTTGGTTTTTTGGCTCTTGCACCATTATGTGCAATTGGAGTAATATCAGTTATACTTAATACTTGAACTCCAGCGGCTTGTAGACCTCTAATTGATTGTTCTCTTGACGGTCCAACACCTTTAACAAATACATCAACTTTTTCAAGTCCATGTACTTTTGCTTTTTCAGCTGCATTTTCAGCTGCTACTTGTCCTGCGTAAGGAGTAGATTTTCTTGATCCTTTGAATCCATTAGATCCAGCAGAACTCCAGGCTACAGTGTTTCCTTCTAAATCGGTAATCGTTACTAAAGTATTATTGAATGAACTTTGAACGTAAACTTTTCCGTGAGGTACACTTTTTTTAACCTTTTTGGTAGATTTTTGACTATACTTTACCATATTAAAAAAAATTATTATTTACTTACTTTCTTTTTGTTTGCAACTGTTCTTCTCTTACCTTTTCTTGTTCTTGCATTTGTTTTGGTGAGTTGACCTCTAACAGGAAGACCTTTAGAGTGTCTCATTCCTACGTAACAATTAATTTCTTGTTTACGTTTAATGTTCATTGCAACTTCACGTCTCAGATCACCTTCTAAAACGTAGCTTTTCATTTCAGCACGGATTGCATTTAATTCATCTTCAGTGATGTCTTTTAACTTTTTAGTAGGATCGATATTCAACTTTAAGCAAATAGCTTCAGCTGATGGTCTACCAATACCTGTAATGTAAGTTAATGCAATAGGTACTCTTTTTTCTTTAGGGAGATTAATCCCAGCAATTCTTGCCATATTTTTATAATATTAAATTTTTATCCTTGTCTTTGTTTGTGTCTTTTAGAAGTGTTGCAGATAATTCTAACAACTCCTTTTCTTTTAATGACTTTGCAGTCTTTACACATTTTTTTTACGGAAGATCGTACTTTCATGGTGTTTTTTTTATTTATATCTATAGGTGATTCGACCTTTATTGAGGTCATATGGAGATAACTCAACCTTGACTTTATCGCCTTGCAAAATTCGTATATTGTTGATTCGAATTTTACCCGAAATTGAGGCTCTTATCTCATGATCATTGGTTTCAAGCTTAACTCTAAACTCACTGTTCGGCAGTGCCTCTAGTACTAAACCATCAACTTCAATTTTTTGTTCTTTGACCATAAATTAAATTAAGCGTCATGATACTACATTATCAAATAAAATATTGCAAGATTTTTTATTATTTTTACTTGATTTTTTATTTTTTTTAACTTTTCAAGTGTATTTCAATATTTTCATCTGAACGTTTTGTAAGAATTTCACATCCGTCTTTCTTTATTAAGACCATGTGTTCCCATTGACAACCAATGGTTCCATCGATTGAGGCAATTGTCCAATCATCATCTAGGGTTACCATTTTACCAGTATTGATTCCAATAATTGGTTCTACACATATTATCATTCCTTCTTTTAGAGTTGGACCTGTGTTGGGTTTACCAAAATTTAAAATTTGAGGTGGTTCCCAAAGCGCGTTTCCAACTCCGTGACCTGTTAAGTCTTTAAAAATTTTATAACCTTTTTCTTTGGTAATGCTTTCAATGTAGTGACCTAAATCTCCAACTCGAACTCCGTCTTTTATAAATTTAAGAGCTTTATATAAAATTTGTTGGCAATCATCAATGAATTTTTGAGCTTCTGGGTTTTCTCCAACAATTTTTGAAAAAGCTGAATCACTGTAAAATCCGTTTAAAATTACTCCGCAATCCACTGTAATTTTATCTCCATCCTGTAGGGGAGTATCGTCTGGTATTCCATGAACAATTTCATCGTTTACAGCTTTACAAATTGTATTAGGAAAGCCATGGTGTCCTTTAAAAGCTGGTTTTCCTCCTTTAGAGATTATAAAATCGTACGCGATTTTATCTAATTGACTAGTTGTTACACCAACTTTAATACTTTTTTCTACTAATTCTAATGTTTCAACTAGGACTTTAGCTGAGGCTTTAATTCCGTTTATTTCTTTCTGTGTTTTAATCATTATAGTTGTTTAATTAATTCTTCGTGAATATTTTCTATGCTTTGATCAGCATCAATTTCGATTACTTCGTAGTTTTCTTTAATTTTTTCAATTACTGGCAATGTATCGTTATAGAAAATTGATATTCTTTTTTCTATTACTTCTTGAGTGTCATCTTCTCTGTTTTCTATTTCAGCTCTTTTAAGTAATCTGCCGATTGATTTTTCTTTGCTTAGTTCAAAAATTACTGCTTTGAAATCTAAATTAGAGACTTTAACTATTTCAAGAAATGTTTCAAGTTGTTCATTGTTTCTTGGAAATCCATCGAAAATGATTTTTTGATCTTTGTTCTTTTCTAAAAAGTCTTCGATTAATCTTTTTATATGATCACTTGAAACAAGATTTCCTGAGTTAATTGTTTCTTTGATTTCAATTCCTAAGCTTGAATTTTCTTTTGCAATTTTTCTAAGCTCAGCTCCAGTTTCAAAAATTTTGTAGTTGAATTTTTCAGCTAACAATTTTGCTTGAGTACCTTTTCCTGAACCTTGAACTCCAAATAATACCAATAAATTCATGATTTTTTTATTATATTTTAATATCTAAATTCTATATAAATTAAATTTTTAAGCAATCAAAAAAGCCAGACTGTAAAAGTCTGGCTTGGGTATATAAATTATCTTATATAAGATTATTATAATTATCTGAGATTAAGTTGGCTTCAACTTGACGTTTTAAGTCTAGTATTACACCTACGATAATCAATATCCCGGCTCCTGAAATCAGAAGTGGTAATTGATTTCCTGTTGTTCCAATTGCATTTTGGAAAAGAATTGGAAGTACAGCGATTAGTGCAATAAATAGTCCACCAAATAAATTTAATCTATCTGAAACTTGTCTTAAATATTCTGCAGTATTTTTTCCTGGTCTAATACCTGGAATATATCCACCTCTTTTTTGAATATTGTCTGCAACTTTATCTGTATCGAAGGTAATGTTTACATAGAAATATGTGAACCCTAAGATAAGTAAGAATAAAGTTAAGATATATAGTGGTTGATTCATTCCAAAGTTAGCAAGAATAAATTCTGAGATTGAAACTAAAGTTCTAGATGCCGATCCAGCCATTAGTTGAGCAACAATTGTAGGTAAAGTTACTACAGATACTGCAAAGATAATAGGGATCATTCCAGCTTGGTTTACTTTAATTGGAAGTGAACTTACCGAAGCTTTTTTAGTTTTAGAACCGTAAGCAACAGGTATATCACGACTTGCATCAGTTACAATTACAGTAGCAACGATTAGTGCTAGTGTGAAAAGAATTACTGATACAACTGGAATTAATTGATTAATGTCTGAGCTAGCTACAATTAAGTTTTGAGCTAAAGCAGTTGGTACAGTTGAAATGATTGATACAAGAATCAAAAGTGAAATACCATTTCCGATTCCGTTTTCTGTCATGATTTCACCTAACCACATTAATAATATTGAACCAGCAGAAACAGTTAGCATAATTGGAAGTATTACCGATGGATCACTAATGTTTGAAATAATAGGCATTTGTGAATTCAAAAGTAAGATTGTTCCGTATGATTGTAGGAATGCTAACGGTAAAGTTAACCATCTAGTGATTGCATTTAGTTTTTTTCGACCAGTTTCACCTTCTTTAGACATTTCTTCTAGTTTTGGCCAAATTACTGTAAGTAATTGAACAATAATAGAAGCATTAATGTATGGACCAAGTCCCATTAGTACAATTGAGAAGTTTTCAGCAGATCCACCTGTTAAAAGTGAGAATAAGCTTAGGTACTCATTTTGTTCAAAGATACTTTTTAGTGCTACTAGATCAATTCCCGGGATTGAGATTTGAGCTAGAAATCTATAAGCTACAATGATTGCTATTGTAAATAGTATCTTCTTTCTAAGACCTTGGTTTTTGAAGATTTGAACTAGTTTTTGCATTTTTAAATCGTTTTATTAGTTTACTAAAAGTTTAACAGTTCCACCGGCTTTCTCAATGGCTTTTACTGCTGATTTAGAAGCTTTGTCAACTTCAACAGTTAATTTTTTAGATAGTTCACCACCACCTAAAACTTTAATTGCTTGTTTTTTAGGTAAGATACCTTTTGTTGATAAGTATTCAGCGTTTACAGTATCACCGTTTTCGCAGATGTTTTCTAAATCAGTTAAGTTTAGTATAAAATAATCGATTCTATTAATGCTTTTAAAACCTCTTAATTTAGGAAGTTTTTTCCATAGGGGAGTTTGACCTCCCTCGAATCCAGGTCTTACACCTCCAGATTTACGAGAGTTTTGACCATTCATCCCACGAGTCGAGAATGTTCCATGTCCAGATCCGTTTCCTCGTCCAACACGTTTTCTTCTTTGTAGAGATGATGATTTTAAGTTATGTAATTTACTCATCTTAATTCATTAATTTTTGATTGAATTACTCAGCTTTTTTAGGCGCTGCTTTTTTAGCAGGTGCTTTTTTAGCTGGAGCTTTTTTAGCTCCTTCTGCTTTTTTAGGTGCAGCTTTTTTAGCTGGAGCCTTTTTAGCAGGAGCTTTTGATTTGTTTTCTTGTTTAGCTTTTTCAGCTTGTTCCATTGCAGGAGTTTTTCTAAGTTCGCTTAGAGCTAAAATAGTAGCTTTAGATGTAGATAATTTGTTAGTAGTTCCTAATGATTTAGTTAAGATGTTTTTAACACCTGCTAACTCTAACACAGTTCTAACAGCTCCACCGGCAATTATACCCGTACCAGCTTGAGCTGGTTTGAAAAGTACCATTGCACTTTTAAATTTAACTTGGTGGTCGTGAGGGATAGTTCCTTTGAAAAGTGGAACTTTGATCATAGTTTTTTTCGCAGCATTTACTGCTTTTTGAATCGCACCAGTAACTTCGTTTGATTTACCGATCCCAACTCCAACTTGACCTTTTTTATCTCCAACACAAACTGTTGCTCTGAATCTTAATCTTCGTCCACCTTTTACTACACGAGTAACTCTGTCAATTTGAATCACTGATTCTTCGAACTCTTTTTTGGCTTTGAAATTTTTTCTGTGAGATTTCATTGTTTAATTTAATTAGAATTTTAGTCCGTTTTCTCTTGCAGCTTCAGCTAGTGCTTTAACTCTTCCGTGAAATTTATATCCACCTCTGTCAAATACACATTCGCTAATTTTCTTTTCGCTAGCTTTTTTAGCTAGTTCTTCACCAACTTTTTGGGCTGATTGAGTTTTGGTCATTTTATCTTTGCTTTTGATGCTTGATGCTTGCGCAAGAACAACACCATTTTGGTCATCAATAAGTTGCGCATAGATATTTGTTAGCGACCGAAACACAGATAGTCTAGGTTTTGATGGCGAACCAATCACTCTAGATCTAATTTTTTTGTGTCTTTTTTTTCTTGCAACTTGATTAGTCATTTTTAGTTAATTATTTATTTAGCAGCTTGTTTACCAGCTTTTCTAATAATTCTTTCGCCAACGTAGCGAATACCTTTACCTTTATATGGTTCAGGTTTTTTAAGAGATCTAATTTCTGCCGCAACTTGACCAACATGTTGTTTGTCAATCCCGCTAATGATTAAGATATTATTTTTTTCTTTATCAATTTCTGCAGAAACAGTTTCTTTAACAATATATTTTACTGGATGAGAGAATCCTAGAGAGAATTCTAAATCTTTTCCAATTTTTTTAACTCTGTAACCAACCCCTTGGATTTCTAGACGTTTTTCATAGCCATCAGTTACTCCCGTAACCATGTTAGAAATCAATGAACGGTATAATCCATGCATCGATCGCGCCTCTTTAGTTTCATTCACAGGGTTTACTTGTACTTCGTTATCGTCCAAAGTGATTTTTACAAGTGGTTTGTATTCAATTTGTAATTCTCCTTTAGGTCCTTTAACTGATACAGTGTTTTCAGTAATAGAAACTTCCACGTTTGATGGGATGATTACTGGTAATTTACCTATTCTTGACATTTTAATATTGAATTAATAAATTTTGCAAATTACTTCTCCACCTAATTGAGATTTGAATGCTTTATATTGAGGCATCAATCCTTTAGATGTAGAGATAATTTCGATACCCAAGCCAGCTTTTACTGGTTTGAATTCTGTATATTTTTTGTAGATTCTTTGACCAGGTGATGAAACTCTTTTTAAAGTTAGGTTTGGTCTAGCGTAGTTTAAAGTTATTACTAACTCTTTTTTGTCTTCGCCTACCACTTCAACTTTATTTAAGAAACCGTGTTTAACCATGATTTCACAAATTCCATGTTTAATTTTAGAATATCTACAATTTGTGTTTTCTTTTTTCGCTTTTTGAGCGTTTCTGATTCTGGTCAATAAATCAGCTATTGAGTCTGTTACCATATTTGTAAATTTTAATTTTTTACCATGAAGATTTTTTTACCCCAGTTAGTTTACCTGTTACAGCTAACTCTCTGAAGCAAATTCTACAGATGTCAAAGTATCTCATGTATCCGTGTCTTCTTCCGCATTGAGAACATCTGTTTACTAATCTTGTGGCTTGTTTGTGTTTTCGCCCTTCAGCTTTAGCTTTTAAGATTTTCTCTTTCCGTCTTGAGTCTTTAACAACTAGTGCTTTTCTTGCCATATTATTGTTTTTTAAATGGGAAATTATATAGTTTTAGAAGTTCTACACCTTCTTTATTAGAATTAGCTGTAGTTTTGATGTTGATTTGTAAACCATGAATAGTTACCAAATCATCAGGATTAATTTCTGGGAATACTAAATGTTCTTTAATACCAACAGAAATATTTCCTTTACCATCCATACTTCTTTCAGAGAATCCTTGGAAGTCTCTGATACGTGGACAAACTACATGGATAAAATTATTTAAGAAATCATACATTCTTTGACCTCTTAGTGTTACTGTTACACCAGTTGGCATATCTTCTCTAAGTTTAAAGTTAGAGATCGAAAGTCTAGCTTTTGTTACTACTGGTTTTTGACCTGCAATAAGAGTTAGATTTTCTTCAACTTCTTTAACAACTTTTTTGTCGCTGTTGTAAAGTTTACCAATACCTGCTGAAACAGTAATTTTTGATATCCTTGGCAGAGCCATAGGGTTTTTAGTCCCTAAGTTTTCTGCTAGTTTGCCAGTAATGTCTTTGTGTGTAAGTACTTTATTCATTTTACTACTTAATTACTTTATTAGATCTAACAGAAACTCTTTGTTTGTTTCCTTTAGAATCTTTTTCTACTCGAACACGAGTGGCTTTTTTTGATTCTGGATCGATTAATGCAACGTTTGAAGCATCAATCTTTGCATTGATTTTAGTCATAGATCCAGGACCTTGTTGTGATTTTTTCTTGAATTTAGTTTTTTCGTTTACGCCTTCTACGATAACTTTATTGGTATCTTTAAAAGTTTTTAATACTTTCCCAGTTTTACCTTTATCTTTACCAGCGATAACGATTACTAAATCGTCTTTTTTTATTTTCATACTACAATACGTCAGGTGCTAGAGAAATAATTTTTTGGTATCCTTTATCTCTTAACTCTCTTCCGATTGGTCCAAATACACGTGACCCTTTTGGATTACCATCTTTGTTGACAATAACAACAGCATTCTCATCGAATTTAATGTAAGATCCGTCTTTTCTTGGAACTTCTTTAGTTACACGAACCACAACCGCTCTTTCAACTGCCTTTCTTTTAACAGTTCCGTTTGGTTTAGCTTCTTGAACTGCAACTACGATCAATTCCCCGATACGAGCATATCTTTTTTTAGAACTTCCAAGTACTTTAATACATTTTACTTTAGTAGCTCCACTGTTATCTGCAACATTTAGAATTGTTTCAGTTTGAATCATTTTTGTTCAGGTTTAATTACTGTCCATTTTTTAAGTTTTGAGATTGGTTTACATTCATAGATTGTAACTTCTTCTCCAACTTTATATTGATTTTCTGGATCATGAGCTAGAAATCTTCTAGTTCGAAGATATCTTTTTTGATATTTTGGATGTAACTTGTAGTAAGATACTTCTACCTTGATAGTTTTATCTTTGCTAGTAAGTACAATTCCAGTCTTAGTTCTCATCGATTAAGAATTTAAATTTTGTAATTTTGTTTGCATTCTTGCAATAGACTTTTTAGCTAGTCTGTAGCTTTTAAGATCTTTTGAGAATCCAGATCTTAGATCTGCTTTCAACTTAGAAGCGTACTTCTGAAGTTCAACAGTTTTTTTAGTGATTTCAGATTCTCCAAGTTTTTGGATGTCTGATAGACTTGGGATTTTCATAGTCTTATAATTAAATTTCTTTTGTTACCACCTTGCATCTTGATGGTAATTTGTATGCGGCAAGCTCTAACGCTCTTCTGATAAGTGCTTGATCTGAACCTGCAATTTCAAATACTACAGTTCCAGCTCTCAAGTCAGCTACGAAGAAGTCAGGGCTACCCTTACCGCTACCCATAGGTACGTCATGGGCTTTTCGAGTGATAGTTTTGTGTGGGAATACTTTAATCCATATCTTACCGCCTCTTTTTGTGTGTCTAGCCATTACTCTACGCGCAGCTTCAATTTGTCTTGAAGTCAATTCACATGGATCAAGGATCATAAGTCCCATATCTCCAAAGTGTAATTTGTTGTTTCGAGTAGCTAGGATATCTTTATTAACGTTTCTACGTCTATGATATCTTCTAAATTTTGTTTTTCTCGGAGTTAACATTTTTTTGTAAATTAGCTATCTGATTATAATAAATTTTTGAAATTTATCAAGTCATTTTTTAATTAAAAACTTCCCCTCGATAAATCCATACTTTTACACCGATTACTCCGTAGGTAGTATCTGCTCTTTCGTCGGCGTAGCTAATATCAGCTCTTAAAGTTTGAAGAGGTACTCGTCCTTTAGTGAAGAATTCGCTTCTAGCGATATCTACACCATTAAGTCTTCCTCCAACTTTAACTTTGATACCTTTAGCACCGCTATCCATAGCTTTTTCGATTGCTGCTTTACAAGCTCTTCTGTAAGAAATTCTTCTTTCGATTTGCTGAGCAATTGATTCAGCTACTACTTTGGCGTCAAGTGCTGGTTTTGGAATTTCAACAACATTGATTACAAAATTTGTTTTGAATTTTCTTTCAAGATTTGATTTCAATTCATCAATTTTTGCACCTTGTTGTCCAATGATTAGACCTGGTTTTGCCGCATGAATATCAACCGTGATAAGTCCACTGTTATTTTGGATATATATGCTTGATACAGATTTTCCTTTGAATTGTTCTTCAAGATATTTTCTGATAGCTAAGTCTAATCTTAGGTTAGCTGCATATTGACCTTTTTTAGGGAACCAAGTTGATGACCATTTTTGGTTTATTCCGAGTCTAGTACTAATTGGATTTGCTTTTTGACCCATAGGTTAATAATTATTAAAGGTTATTTATTTTTCAGCTTTTTTAGTAGCTGCTTTTTTAGCAGGAGCTTTTTTTGCAGCTGCTTTTGTAGTTTTTTCTTCCTTTACTTCTGCTTTTTTAGCAGTTTTTGTTGGTTCGGCTACATCTTCTTTAAGAATTACATGTATGTGTGAACAAAACTTATTGATTGGATGAGCACGACCTCTTGAGATTGGATTGAATCTTTTGATCGTAAGTCCTTTAGAAACTTTGATTTCTGCGATTGATAATGTATCAACATTTTTTGAATTATTGTTTTTAGCATTAGCTGCTGCAGAAGCAATAAGTTTTCTAAGAATTCTTGCTGCCTTTTTTGGAGTATATTCTAGTAGTGAGATAGCTTGATTAACTTGCATTTTTCTAACTAAGTCTGCTACTAAGTTTACTTTTTTAGGCGATATACGAACATTTTTTAAATGTGCTTTCATAATTTAATTAATTATTTTTGTTTACCACCGTGAGCTCTAAAGAATCTAGTTGGTGCGAATTCACCTAATTTGTGTCCCACCATTTCTTCAGAAACGTATACAGGTATAAATTTATTACCGTTGTGTACGGCGAATGTGTGTCCTACAAAGTCTGGGCAGATTACACATGCTCTAGACCAAGTTTTGATCACACCTTTTTTAGTTTCACCATTCTCCATTTTTTGAACTTTTTTCATTAGACGAGGGTCTATAAAAGGTCCTTTAATTGAACTTCTTGTCATAGTTTATAAATTATTATTTTTTGGAGTGTCTAGATTTTACAATGAATTTGTTAGTGTATTTTCTTCTTCTAGTTTTAACACCTAACGCTGGTCGTCCCCATGGAGTTTTTGGATGTTTCATCCCGATAGGAGATCCACCTTCACCACCACCATGCGGGTGATCGTTTGGATTCATGGCTTTACCTCTAACTTGAGGTTTTTTACCCATCCATCTTTTTCTACCAGCTTTACCGATTTTAATATTCGAGTGATCAATGTTTGAAACAATTCCGATAGTAGCCATGCAAGATTTTTCTACTAATCTTACTTCACCACTTGGAAGTTCAATTTGAGCTTTTGGACCATCTAAAGATACTACTTTTGATGAGTTCCCAGCTGATTTAACAATTTGACCACCTTTATTTGGTTGTAATTCGATATTAAAGATTGGGTAACCCACTGGAATATTTCTAACTTCCATTCTGTTACCAGTTTTGATTTTAGCTTTTTTAGCACATACGATTTCGTCTCCAACTTGGATTTCGTGTGGTGCTAAGTGGTATCTTTTTTCACCATCTTTGTAAGCAACTAGGATGATGTAAGCAGATCTATTTGGATCATACTCTACAGCTTTAACTGTAGCTGGGATACCAAGCTTATCAGTTCTTTTGAAATCAACCAATCGGTATTTTCTTTTATGACCTCCACCTCTGTGGCGTACAGTCAGTTTACCTTGATTGTTTCTACCAGCCATTGATTTTTTTGAAACCGTAAGGCTTTTTTCTGGTTTTGTTTTTGTAATGTGTTCGAATGTATCTCGAGACATATTACGCAAACTTGGCGTGGTAGGTTTATATGTTCTGATTGGCATATTAATTAAGAATTAATTTTTACATCTTTACTTTTGAACGTAACATAAAGTTTTTTACTAGCGTTTCTTCTTGTGATAGTTCTTTTACCAGCTTGTCTTGTTTTCATTGGAACATTAACTACTCTGATAGATTCGATTTTTTCTCCGTAGATTTTTTCTAAATCTTTTTGAGCTTCAATTTTGTTAACGTTTTTATTTGTTAAAAAGACATGCTTTCCTGAGTTTGCTAATAAATTGCTTTTCTCTGTTACTAGATAAATGTATGAGTGCATAGCTTTTTATTAAATTAAATTTTAAAAGTATCAGCTACTAATTGAATTGAATCTTCACCAACAAAACAGATAGTTCTGTATTTTGTTAAATCGTGAATGTTCAAGTAAGGAGTAGTAATTACTTTTACGTTTTTTAAGTTAGATGCAACTCTATTTAGATTTTCATCTTTTTGACTTGTAACCAATAAAACATTTCTTTCGATTGGTAATTTAGCAATTGTTGCAGCTAAGTTTTTAGTTTTAAGCTCTTTGTCTTCATATTTGTCTAATGCAATAACAGATTTTTCTGTAGCTTTTTGACTTAATGCACAAAGTATAGCTTTTCTTCTTTGTTTTTTTGGCATTTGAATGTAGAAATTTTTATCATTTCTTGGTCCAAATGCAACTCCACCACCTACGAAGTGTGGGTTTCTTGTAGAACCTTGTCTAGCTCTACCAGTTCCTTTTTGTCTGTAAGGCTTTCTACCACCTCCTCTTACTTCACCTTTTGTTTTAGTGTGAGCAATTGGATTTCTTGTATTTGAAAGTTGTCTAATTAATGCTCTGTGTACCAGAACTTCATTAAACTCAACTCCAAAACATTCTTTGGGTAGTTTAATTTCTTTTAGAACTTCGCCTTTTTGATTATATATGTTTGTTTTCATAATTATGCGAATATATATACTAAATTATTTTTGGCTCCTGGTACAGAACCTTTAATACCAACTAAGTGGTTAGAGTGATCAAAGTAAACAAGCTCAGCACTTTTTCGAGTAACTTTAACATTACCCATTTGTCCTGGTAGTTTTGTTCCTTTTAATACACGTCCTGGTGCGGCACAAGCTCCAACAGAACCCGGCTCTCTATGGTGTCTTGAACCATGAGTTTCTGGACCTCTTGAGAAATTGTGTCTTTTAATTACACCTTGGAAACCCTTACCTTTTGAGGTAGCTGAAATTTTAACGTGAGTTTTTTCACTTAAAGTTTCAGTTGTGATTTCTTGATCTACAGCAAAATCTTCTACCTTATCAACCGTAAACTGGCTAATGTTTTGGTATTTAGAATTTTTTGTAGGTCTTTTTTTAGGTTCATGACCTAAAACAATCGCATTAACACCGTCTTTTTCAACAGTTTTAACTTGAATGATTTTGTTTGGTTGACATTGAACAAGTGTCAATGGAATCATTTTTCCATTTTCATCTATGATTCTAGTCATTCCGATTTTACGTCCTATTATTCCAGACATACTATACAGAGGTTATATTATATTTTCTCAACTTATATAGTGAAAACTTAATTTAAGCTTTCAATTATTTTGTTGTTTTTTTGTCCATCATCATTTTTATTTCGATGTCCACACCTGCAGGAACCTGCAAGTTTTGTAGAGATTCAATTGTTTGAGGAGTAGTTTCTCTAAAGTCGATTAATCTAGCGTGAGTTCGGATTTCAAACTGGTCTCTTGAGTCTTTGTACTTAAAAGTAGGTTTGATCACCGTAAACTTCTTGATTTTCGTCGGTAGAGGAATTGGTCCTGCTACAATTGCACCAGTATCAAGTGCTGTTTGGATGATGTTTTTTGATACTTCATCGATGATTTTGTGATCAAATGATTTAATTTTGATCCGTATCTTTTGGTTTGTTGCCATATTTAACGATTGTCATCAAATAACCGAGTTATTCACAACTCAGCTGAATTTTTCAAATATAAAGCGGGAAAATATATTTTCAAATAAAGTCGAGATGTCGGTAGCTCCTACCGACTTTGCATATAAAAACATATACAAAGCATGCATATTCTAAATAATTACAAAAAAAAGTCAAGAGCATTTCTTGACTTTAATTTTATGTTTTACGTTTTCTTTAGAAGAATTTTAGGATTTGATTATTTAATCGATTAATCAATGTAACTGCTTGAGCTCTATTTAATTTATCAGTAGGGGAGAATGTAGTTGGAGTAGTTCCTTTAACTACTTTATTTTTAACCGCTTTCTTTAAATTTGAAAGATACCATGCATCTTTAGGCACATCTTGAAAATTTAATTCTAATTCTTCAACTTCAGTGTTTTTAAGTGATTCAAAGCTTCTTGCTAATAATGTAATCGCTTCTGCTCTTGAAAGGCTATCGTTTGGTCTTAGGGTATTTTTTCCTGCATCACCTTTAACTAATCCATTATTTTTAGCTACTTGAATATGATAAAAACCTTTGATTTTAGGATCTTGAAAATCTGAAAACATGTCTTGTTCTCTAATATATGAATATGTTTCCATGTTTTGGGCTTGGTTTTTTAACTGATTTTGATGTTGAGTTTCTAGTTCAAAAATTTCATCTTGAAATAGAAGTTCTGTGATTAACATTATAAATTCTTTTCTACTAATTTCTTTACTAGGTTCAATATTTTGTTTAAATGTAGTAAAGTCAATTTCTTGATCAAGAATGTATCCTAGACTAATTTCTTTGTCTAATTGAGTGAATGATTCATAATACCAATCATCTTTTTTTATATCGTCATACATAGAATCTTCAAATGTATCTATTTGGTTTGGTATCATTTCAATGCCAGTTTCTAATGTTTCTTCTGGTATGTAAATATTTAAATTTGTAGTTAATTTGTTGTCTTTTATGTATGTATCACTAGAAATAGTTATGTCTTTTAAAATCCCTGCAAATGCATTAAGTATAGATTGATATGAGTTTTCAGACTCAAGTAAAATATCTAGATATGCATTTGGATTTACCATGAAGTGTCCCAGTAAATTTTCTTCTTTATTTTGAGTATCATTTTTTTCAAGTTCATTATTTTCTTGATTACTTAGATTAAGAAATATGTGATTTTCTTTTTCTGTAATTTTTATGTAGGTTTTTTGTGTTACAGTTTCACTTGGTAATACTATTATTTGAGGAATTGAGGTTTCGTCTGAAAATTTGTCTACTTGAATTGAATCTATATTTTCAGATCCATTGAAGTCTGATTTTATTTCTTGAAATGAAGTGTTGATTTCATATGTATCTTGATTCTTTGTATACTCATAGTTCTGCAATAGGTATTCTAAATCTTTTATTAGATCTTCTTTAATGTTGTTACTGTTATCAAATATCAAATTATAGTTTAGATCTAAATTTTCATTAACATTTACTATAATTCCAGAGTTGTTTTGTGTAATTAATTCGTATATTTTTGTGTCTTTTAGTATCTCTTGAAAATCATTTTGTTCTATTACATTTATTTCATTACAATCTATATTTGTTACATAGCAAACTTCTTTGAACATATTATTTAAAATCTTTTCAATTTTAAGATTGTATTTTTCTTCAAGTCCTTTGTTTTCAAAAAAGAATAGAGTTTGAGGGCTTATGTAATTTTTATAATTTAGTTTTGTGTTTTTTTGATTTATAGCTTCGATTAATTCTTTGTCTTGAAGTAGGGTAGAGTAGCTAATACCAAAATTAGAATCTTTATTTGTTAATTTTATTTCAAATGGATTGTTTTCAAATTCTATATTGGCTTTGATCATTATATCTTCAGGGATATTTATTGTCTTTGTTAATAGATCATCACTTAAGGCTTTTTTATGGATATATATTGCTTGGTCATCAAATGAAACTTTATATCCCTCAAAATCTTGCTCAGAGGTTAGTAAACAGTTTTCATCTTCTATCATTGGACAATTTGATTCTTGGAAAGTTAGATTTTTACTTTCTAAGTATTTAAGGATTTTGCTATAGTTTTCAGATTTTGATTCTACTTTAAAAGTTTGATCCTTATATGAATAAAATCCTTTTATTTGGTTGTCGTTAATTCCTAAAAATTTTAATAAAAGTGTTTTTTCTTCTTTTGGTGCTTTTTCTAAAACTTTGTGTAAAAGTTGGTTTTCATTGATTTGAAAATCAATTGTTGAATTCGCTAAAGAAATTTTTTGATCATCTAAATCCTCATTATAATTTACATTTATTTCTTCAACTTTATCATTTAATATGTCAGCTTGAGTTATATTTGTATCAAAACTTTGCTCGAAACTTTCTTCATATGTTTGTGCTATTGCTATTTGATTGAATAACATTGTACACAGCAGAAATGAACTTAAAATAAATTTTTTCATTTATATTGTGGTTATTTTTTAATATTTTACTTTCTTTAATTTCTTTGTAAATAAAAAAACTGTCCTTTTTAGGGGACAGTTAAAATTTTTGTAAAATTCACAAGTGAATTATCCTAAGATTTTAGTTACAACTCCGGCACC
>Ga0181592_10001123_pt1 | contig 21490 bp, 16 predicted proteins | sample 071ome_20_FD_133755 | JGI IMG/M metagenome (GOLD analysis project Ga0181592, IMG submission 133755) | Coastal salt marsh microbial communities from the Groves Creek Marsh, Skidaway Island, Georgia - 071412BT metaG (megahit assembly) | ecosystem: Environmental > Aquatic > Marine > Intertidal...
CGATGGATGGACATTTTGAAACTTCCGTTGCGTTCAAGGCTGCCTGTGATCTTGTTTTTGAGGGTCGCAAACAGCCATCCGGCTATACCGAGCCTGTTTTACACCAGCGCCGTCTCGAAGCCAAAAGCGCCTGACCTAACGGGCACCAAAACCGGTGAAGATGGTCTTCAGTGTCTTGAAGAGAATCACGAAGTCCATCATCACCGAAAGATTCTTGATATAGAACAGATCATAGGAAAGCTTGATATCCGTTGACGACACATCATCGGCATAACCCTGCATGACCTGTGCCCAGCCGGTAATCCCCGGCCGCACCGCATGGCGGAACGGATAGAGCGGAATCTCATGCGCCAGTTTGTCCACAAAGGCTTTCTGTTCAGGCCTCGGGCCAATGATGCTCATGGAGCCGGCCAGAACATTGAAGAGCTGCGGCAACTCATCAATCCGCCATTTGCGAATGATTTTTCCAACACGGGTAACACGTGCATCCTTCCTGGCGGCAAATTTCGCCCCTGAAGCTTCGGCATCCGTCACCATGGACCGGAACTTGAACATGGTAAATTCATCCCCGCGAAGCCCGATACGGGTCTGACAGAAAATCGGGCTGCCACGTGTTTCAAGTCGAATGAACAGGGCCGTCAGAAGCATCAGGGGAAGCAACACGGCAATGCCGGCAACAGCCATCCCGATATCGGCGCATCGTTTCAAGACCGCGTACCGTCTCAAAGGTCTGAGCTGAAGAAGCGTGCCGGCATCCGTATGCGCAAGATCAACCCTGCCGCTCACCTGTTCCTGAAATTCGTTAAAGGGAAGTATGGGCACGTTGCTGATGGCCAGTTTTGCCAGTATGCCCGCGTAACGGGCATCCTGCATCTCACCGGTTGTAACAATCATCACATCAATCCGGGTCGGTATCGGCATCTTTTCTGAGACAAGATGGACATTGTTCGGTGCCAGTATGGTTGGCTCAACACAGCCCTTGAAAATGCCGATATTCAACCGGGCGGACCGCGCCAGAAACTGCCCGTGAGCAACAAGAAGGCCAAGCCCGATACACCAGTTCACGGCATAGAACACCGAAGAATAGTCAAGGCGAAGCACCAGCATCGCCATCAGGGTGATAACGGTCGCACTGAACCAGACAGGCATGACCTGGGAGGTTACGTTCCAGACCGAAACCCGAGAGAGCCGTACCAGCATGCTCAGGGACAGCACGTGACCTGCAAACAGAAAACCGGCGGAAACAATAATGGTCTCAGGCAGGGAGGCAAGATCCGGTCCTTCCATCGCTATGGCTGTTGCCGCCATCAGCACAAGCGCGGCCAGCGCCATCAGGAGGGTTATCAGAAAAATCCTGGTATGGGGCAAAAGTTCAGGAAACCCTGTTCCGGATGTCTTGATATCAATCTGATCCATTCCTGAATACCCGATACCTTATAAAGGTGGATTTTCTTTCCTGTCTTTCCTTTCCATAGTATTACTGGGTTCAATATCGAAATGCAAACCGTCAGGATTTATCCCCGAAGATCAGAAGAGGGAACATCATGCGGAAAACCACCCCCCATCCGTCCCCGCCGGCATCACGGAAGGCCATCATGGCCTATGCCCTCTATGACTGGGCTTCGTCTCCGGTTCCCACCCTTCATGCCACTTTCGTTTTTGCGGTGTATTTTTCCACCGCCGTCATGCCCGAAGGCGGAACCACTGCCTGGGCCTGGATGACAGCATTTTCTGCCGCTGTGGTGGCGGTGCTCTCTCCTCTTCTCGGGGCAGTAGCCGACCAGATGGGAAAGCGTAAATCCCTTCTTGCGATGATGAGCATCATCGGCGGGGTCAGCGTCGCGGCTTTATGGATTATCCTGCCTGACCCGGCTTACGCAACCCTGGCCCTGATGCTTTCTGCCATCAGCATCATTGCCATGGAAACCGCCTTTGTTTTCTACAACGCTCTTCTGCCCGGTGTTGCCGGACGCCAGATCATCGGCCGGGTTTCAGGTTTTGCCTGGGGGGCCGGATATTTCGGGGCGATCATATGCCTTGTATTGGCGCTCGGGTTTTTCATCCTGCCGGAACAGCCCGGCTTCGGGCTTGATAAAGAGACAGCAGAACATATCCGCATCACCATGCCGTTTGCAGCCGTCTGGTTTTTGCTGTTTGCTGCTCCCTTCTTTCTTTTTGTTCCCGAAGGGCTGAAATGCGAGGAGCCGTTTCTTCCTGTTCTGAAGGAAGGCTGGAGCATTGTCCGTGATACGCCCGGGCTGTTGCGTTTTCTGATAGCCCGAATGTTCTATGCTGATGCACTGGTCACCTTGTTTGCCTTTGGCGGTATTTATGCTGCCAAGGTGTTCGACTTCAGCCAGACAGAGGTTATCATCTTTGCCATCGTGCTCAACATTACCGCTGGTTTCGGCGCTGTTTTCGGCGGGATCGTGGATGACCGGCTTGGCAGTCTTACGACAATAAGGATTTCACTCTTCTCACTCACCGGGTTTGGCCTTGCCGGATTGCTGGCGCCGAATGCCGCCGTGTTCTGGATCGCAGGAAGTCTCCTCGGCATATGTATCGGCCCGCTTCAGGCGGCCAGCCGCAGCCATGCGCTCAGACTTTCTCCTGAAGGAAGTGAGGCAAGGGTGTTCGGTTTCATGATGCTCACCGGGAAGGCCACGGCATTTATAGGGCCGCTGATCTATGGCTGGCTTGTGCTTCAAACCGGCAGTGAGCGTGCCGGAATGCTCAGTGTTATCCTGCTGTTTGTTATGGGGATCGGGCTCCTGCCTTCTACGCGTCGCCAAGCCTGAGCCGCATTTCAGCCCGCAGATCATCGATGGAAATCGTTTTGCTTCCCCGCTTCAGGTGCCAGAACGCCCAGCCATTGCAGGTCTCCCGCCCCTGAAGTTTGGCCCCGAGAGAATGGATTGAACCCTGCCTTGGCAGAGCAGATGACGTATCTTCAACCAGACTGCCATCAGCGCGGACACGTGCCCTGAGCTTGCCTTTGGCACAGATCAGGGTCTCGCCGGGTTTGATCACCCCCTGTTCCAGAAGCGTGCCGAAAGGAATTTTGGTCTGGGCACGTTTGGACGGTGCGGCCAGCATGTCAATATCCCCGAGCGGTTTAACGCCGCTGATCCGGTTGCGGGCAATTTCGGCGTAACTTTCCTCACGTTCAATCCCGATGAACCGGCGATGCATTTTTTTCGCCACCGCCCCGGTGGTGCCTGTGCCAAAAAACGGATCCAGCACCAGATCACCCGGATTGGTGGACGCCATCAGCACCCGCGTAAGCAAGGCTTCGGGTTTCTGGGTGGGATGCGCCTTGTTGCCCTGATCCTTGATCCGCTCACCTCCGTTGCAGATGGGCAACAGCCAGTCAGATCTCATCTGGATATCATCGTTCAGGGTCTTCATGCTTTCGTAATTGAAAGTATAGCGGGATTTGGCATCCCGGGCCGCCCAGAGCAGAATTTCATGGGCATTGGTAAAACGACGCCCACGGAAATTCGGCATCGGATTGGTCTTTCTCCAGATGATGTCGTTCAGCATCCAGAAACCGGTATTCTGCAGAATTGTCCCGACCCGATAGATATTATGATAAGAGCCTATCACCCAGATCGTGCCATCAGGCTTGAGAAGACGACGGGCTTCATCAAGCCAGGCCTCGGTGAACATATCATAGGCCCGGAACGTGTCGAACTTGTCCCAGTCCTCCAGCACCGCAGAGACAGCGGTCTCATCAGGGCGGGTCAGCACGGCACCACTGAGCTGAAGATTGTAGGGCGGATCGGCAAATATCAGATCAACCGACGCATCGGGAAGACGCCGCATAACCTCAAGGCAGTCGCCGACAAAAACGCGGTTTTCCGCCTTGGCCAGACTGAGACCAGATGAAGATGATTTCGTTTTGATTGCATTCATGGAGCAATGATTTGCCCAAGAATCATTATTCGTCAATGCTTTAAAACATGAAGTGAAAGTGATTTCTATATATGGTGGCGCCGCATTGGCTGACGCCTTTATCTGGTATAGCCATGGGTGGCGGCGGCACGAGCCACCGGCCGGAAACTCAACCGGTGGTGCGGGCATGGCCCTTCTTGTGTCAGTGTTTCGGCATGGGGCCGGGTGCCGTATCCCATGTTTTTGCGCCAACCGTATTGAGGCCAGCTCCGGTCCAGCTCCATCATGATGGTATCACGGGTTTGTTTGGCGGCGATGGATGCCGCCGCGATACTGAGCGATCTGCTGTCACCTTTCACCACCGGCTGAACGGTGAGTTTCTGCCGGAGACGAAGAGTGGGAAAAGGGGGCGCGAGTGAACCGTCAACAAGAACATGGAGGTCGTGTTCATCCGGGCTCAATCCGGAAAGGGCCAATTCCATCGCGTGAAAGGTGGCGGGAAGAATACCCATCTGATCAATCCCGGCGGCATCAACGGAAGCTACATGGATACGAAAGATTTCTGGATTTTCGGCCAGAAGCTGAAGTTTTTCCCATAGCGCCGCCCTTTTGCCGGCGGAAATGGTTTTGGAGTCGTTAAGCCCGGGGGGCAGTTCTGCCACATATTCAGGATGTATCCACCCCGCCGCCGCGGTGACAGGACCCGCCCATGGGCCGCGACCCGCTTCATCGATGCCAACCACCATCTTCGGTTTCTGTGATACAAAGAGATCCGGACCTTCTCCCCTCAACGCCTGATGTTCCAGATCAAAATCAGGGGATTGTTCAGCTTTTGCGGCCACCGATCCCGCTTTCCGTCAACCTTGGCATGATTTCAACGAAATTGCAGGGTTGATGCCGTATATCCAACTGCCATTTCAAAATCTGGTCCCACCCGTCACGGCAGGCGGAGGGTGAGCCGGGCAGGGCAAAGATATAGGTTCCCCCGGCAACACCACCAATCGCCCGGCTCTGCAATGCGGAGGTACCGATCTTGGCAAAACTAAGCCACCTGAACATCTCACCAAAGCCTTCAATTTCTTTGTCGAAAATACCTTTGAGCGCCTCCGGGGTCACGTCACGGCCTGTCACCCCGGTCCCGCCCGTGGTAACGACACAGTCGATCTCAGGGTCCCTGATCCAGACGTCCATCATGGCCCGGATTTCATCAATATCGTCGTGCACGATAGTCCGGCTGATCAGGGCATGACCGGCTTCAAGTATCCGCTCAACCAGCAGATCACCTGACTTATCGTCCTGACTTGTCCGGGTATCCGAAACCGTCATCACGGCAATGCCTATGGGCTGGAATGGGATAGTCTCATCGATTTTGCCTGTCATCTTTCCCCCTTCAGCGGCAACGTTCCGACAAACGTGTCAGCGTGCAGTGCAAGCCGCCGTTATACGCAAAAGGTGAATATTCCGCCATCTTGCCCGAAGCCAGCGACGCCACCGATTGCGCGTCCTGCCCGAGACGTTTGCGGTAGATCCACAGATTGGTCATCACGTTCTTGACATAGAAACGTGTTTCCCTTGATGGCAGGGATTCCAGAAGCATCAGGGTGTCGCCGCCATGGTTGATTTTCCCGGTCCATTTCCTGAGATTGCCGGGCCCGCCGTTATAGGCGGCCAGAAGCCGGACCAGATCACCCTTGATCTGAGGTTCTTCAAGAAGATGGAGGATATATTCTTCACCAAGGCGGATATTGATTGCCGGTACCATCAGATCATGGCGTTTGGTATCCCGGAAACGGCGGTCACGTGCGATAAAGGCTGCGGTGGAGGGCATGAGCTGCATCAGCCCGCTTGCCTTGGCCCAGGATTTGGCCCGGGGATTAAAGCCTGATTCCTGCCGCATCACCGCCAGAAGCAGGGCCTGATCAACCCGGATGGGTTCGCTCGTCTCAAAATCAGGGATCGGGTAAAGCGCACCGTACCAGGTCTCGCCATTCTCACGCCGGAAGATGTCGGCGGCCCGAAACGACAGCCCGGCCATATGGGTATGAGCCGCCAGTGCCATCACCTGATGGCGCTGTTCCCAGTTCATTTCCTTCCAGAGATATCTGAGCTCACGACTGGCATGATAGGTTTCCCCAACCTGAAGCAGAGCAAGCGCACGGCGGCCGCCGGGCTGTTCTGAAAGCCAGGCGATGAAGACCGGATCAAGAGGCGGCAGAGAGAAATCAAGGCGGATATCCTGCCCCAACGCTTCGGCCGCAAGTGTCCCGTAGAATGTATCCTGATAGCGGGCGGCAATATCAAGAAAGCGGAAACTTTCTTCGACCTCACCTTTTCGCAGGGCCCCCCGGCTTGCCCAGAACGCCGCGCTGCTGACCAGCGCTTCGGGTGCATCATCGTGATCAGCCAGTGTCCGCAGGAAATTCATGGCAAGGTCGATGTCACCATGCCGCCAGGCCGCGATGCCGGCCGTCCAGTACGCCTGATGCACCGATGTCCCGCCAAGGGCAATCGCCTGTTTGGCATAGGAGATCGCTTTCAGATCCTTGCCATAGATGAAATATCCGTGGGCGATATCGGCACGCAACACGCCTTCCTCAAATTTGGTGAGGTAGCGGATGTTTTCCTTGGTGAGAAGATCTGCCGCGCCGCTAGGCCAGCCGGAACGTATCCGCCGACGGATATCTTTTGCGACCGATCTTGTCTTGGCCGGAGATGCCCGTCCCGTTGTCGTGGTGGGGATGGAGATATAATGTCTGCCCATCGAGGTCCGGCCATAGCCGTTCAGATACCCTGATTTCGGGTTCTTCGGAGGCTTGGCATTGGACGGGCGGCGTTTTTTTGCAAGCCAGGAAATCCGGCTGGCGGCAGGATGATCATTGTATTTGCCAAGCCAGTCACGGAGTTGCTTATAGGTGGAACGCCAGCCCGTCGGGTGCAGATAACGTTGCGAAAGCACACGCCCGAGAAGCAGATCATCTTCAAGACCGTTGATGAGTTTATCCGCTTCTTTCCATTTTTTATCCTGCTGGAGGTCGAAAATCTTCCGGTAGCGGTCCGCATCCGCGGGGCTGAGTGGTTGAGGCAGGGAGAGAGGCTGGGAGGAAACAGGGACTGTTTCCTTGGCCTGTGCCTCAATATCAGATACGACGCCGACCATAACAGCCAGAAAAAGCCATAGTGAAGATGTCAGCACCATAAGTCGGCAGTTACACATGAAGCGGTTATCTCTGTCCGGCGTGTTGATACAGGGCTAGTTTACGCATCATCGTGCCGGGCAATCAACCGAAAGAGTGGTTTTTCTCAGCCAAATATCTGACGGCATGCAACCCAGAAGGATTAACTGGCCGCAAGGTGGCGGTGAAGAAGGCGGAGATCATGCCAGGAAAGGGCTTTCTGCCCGGGGGTCCGCAACAGATAGGCCGGATGCAGCGTTGGCAGAAGAGGAATTTCCCCGCCGGCCCCATCATCAAACGAATGCCATTTCCCTCTTAGCTTAAGTATCCCGGTGGATGTGCCGAGAAGTGCCTTGGTGGCTGATCCCCCGAGCGTTAAAAGAACCTGCGGGGCGACAAGCTGGATATGACGCCGGATAATAGGCATAAAAAGGGCAATTTCTTCGGTGGTCGGTGTCCGGTTTCCCGGTGGACGCCAGAGCAGGATATTCGTGATATAGACCTGTTCGCGATCAAGGCCTATCGAGGCCAGCATGCGGTCAAGCAACTGCCCGCTAACCCCGACAAACGGCTTTCCCTGCCGGTCTTCATCCGCGCCCGGAGCTTCACCGATCAGCATGACTTTTGCCTCCGGGTTACCATCGGCAAAGACCATGTTGCTTGCGGTTTTCTTGAGGTCGCATCCTTCAAATTCGGCGCAGGCACTCCTTAACGCATCCAGTGTTTCGGCAGCCTCAAACGCCGGAGAAATTTGTGGTGAGAAAAGAGCAGGATTATCGGCAACAGACGCCGCAGGGTCTGTACCGGATGCAGGTGGTGTTTCGGGCAGAGATACGGCGGCGGGGGCAACCTGTTCCGCCTCGAAAGAAGTGAGAGGCTCATCACGAATACACTCATCCGCCCCGGCCTCAACCTGAAAGCGCAGCATTTCGAGCATCTGCTTCTGGTCCAACTCCTGGTCTTTTTGAGGCGACATCATGATATTTTCTGTCCGGAAATGGCGATTTGCACCAGCCGTTCAAGCTAGTATATACACTGTACTAGGAGATATGGGTTGTGCAAGCTTGTCTTCACTGCCAGAGTTTTAACTTTCCGGCCTGATGCATGAAGCGGGGAGGCCAACGTAACGGGAGAGAAAACATGGAACGCGAATCCATGGAATTTGATGTGGTGATTGTCGGTGGCGGACCATCCGGTCTTTCGGCGGCGATCCGGCTCAAGCAACTGGCAAACGAAGCCGGACGAGAGCTGAATGTCTGCCTGATCGAGAAAGGCGCTGAGATCGGCGCGCATATTCTCTCAGGAGCGGTTCTTGAACCACGTTCGCTCGATGAACTTCTGCCGGACTGGAAAGACCTCGGCGCACCACTCGATACCCCGGTAAAAGAGGATCGTTTCATGTTCCTCACGGAAAAAGGATCGTTCCGGCTCCCCACACCGCCGCAGATGAACAATCACGGCAACTACATCATCAGTCTGGGTAATTTCTGCCGCTGGCTGGGTGAGCAGGCGGAAGCACTGGGGGTTGAGATCTATCCCGGTTTTCCCGCCGCCGAAGTGCTCTATGATGAGGCCGGCCATGTCCGGGGAATTGCCACCGGTGATATGGGTATCGGCAAGGACGGAGAGAAAACCGATGGCTATGAGCCGGGTATGGAACTTCTCGGCAAACAGACGATTTTTGCCGAAGGTTGCCGCGGCCATCTGACCAAAACTCTTTTCGAAAAATTCAACCTGCGCGAAGGCAAGGATCCGCAAACCTATGCCATCGGCATCAAGGAGCTGTGGGATATCGACCCGGTCAAGTCCGAGCCCGGTAAAGTCTGGCATTCCGTTGGCTGGCCGGTTTCGAGTGATGTCTATGGCGGCTCTTTCCTCTATCATCTCAATGGCAATCAGGTTGCGGTGGGTTACGTGATCGGGCTTGATTATAAAAACCCGCATCTTTCCCCGTTTGAAGAATTCCAGCGCTTCAAGACACATCCCAAGGTGCGTGAGGTCTTTGAAGGCGGGCGCCGGGTTTCGTATGGCGCGCGTGCGCTCAACGAAGGTGGCTTTCAGTCCATTCCCAAACTGACTTTCCCCGGCGGCTGTCTGGTGGGATGCACCGCAGGTTTCCTCAATGTTCCCAAGATCAAAGGAACACATACCTCGATGAAATCCGGCATGCTGGCAGCGGAAGCGGTGTTTGATGCGCTGGACGGGCAAGGGGCTGAACCTTCCTCTTACGGAGAGAAGATCGAAAGCTCCTGGCTTTGGGATGAGCTCTACCGTGTCCGGAATATCAGGCCTGCCTTCTCGCAGGGGCTCTGGTTCGGCATGGCCTATGCCGGTATCGACACGTATCTCCTGCGTGGACGCGCCCCATGGACCTTCCATCATCACGAAGATCACACGGCGCTCAGGCCCGCAAGCCAGATGCCCAAGATCGAGTATCCGAAACCGGATAATGTGGTCAGTTTCGACCGCAACTCTTCGGTCTATCTGTCGGGGACCAATCATGAGGAAAATCAGCCCGCACATCTGCAGCTGAAAGATCCGTCTGTTCCTGTTGAGCATAATCTCGCCATCTATGACGCGCCCGAACAACGCTATTGCCCGGCAGGTGTCTATGAAATCGTCCGCAATGATGATGGCAGCAATCCGCGGCTTCAGATCAACGCACAGAACTGCGTGCATTGCAAAACCTGTGATATCAAGGATCCTTCCCAGAATATTACCTGGGTCACGCCCGAGGGCGGGGGTGGTCCGGCTTACCCGAATATGTAATCACCTCTTTACCCGAGACCGGACCAGCCCCTATGCTGGTCTGGTATGAGGGACACGAGGATGAAGCATACCCGTCAACATTCGCCGCAGCGCAAATGTCCAACTCAGGGCCGGAAGACCGGACCGGGAACCGTGCTGTATATGCTACTGGGCGCACTGATGCTCGCAACGGGATCATGCCAGGGTCCTGTGAATGTTCATGAAGTGTCGGGGTCGTCACCTCAGGCTGCGTCAGAGGAGGCGGTTGCCGAAACTCTCGCGGAAACTGTTGCTCTTGATGCCGGATCGTATCTGGTGGCGCATGTGGCAAGCTATGGTCTTGATCTGCGCAAAGCTGCGGACAACTATGCCCTTGCACTTGCAAAAGATCCTTCAAACATTGCTCTTCTCGAACGTTCTTTCCTGATGTTCTATATCAATGGTGAAATAGAAAACGCCGCCACGATTGCCGGTCGAATCGAACAGATCAGCGAGCCTGTGGAACTGGGCGGTGAACCTGCCGCCGCGATTGCGGCCAGAAACGGAGATTGGGAAGGTCTGGATGTTCTTGCCGAACATCTCTGGGCTGATCAGGCGAGCCGGCCGATGGGCATTGTGTTGAGTGCGTGGTCTCTCGCTTTTCGTGAGCAGGGTGATGCGGGCCTCTCACGGCTGCTGGACCTGGCCACGATCGACCATCACGGTGCCGAAGTGACCATGCTGGTGCAATCCGCACTGATGGCTGAATATCTCGGGCGGCCCGGTGAAGCCAATGCCTTTGCCGGGGATGTGCTGAACACCGCATCAATACCCCCTGCCAGCCGTATCCTGATGGCTGGGATACTGGCACGGAGCGGGAAATTACAGGACGCGCTTGACCAGCTTGATCCATCTCTCGGCCCGTTTTTTGACAAACCTGCGATACGTCGTGACCTTGAAAACGGAGAACTTTTGCTCTTGCCCACGCCGTCGCGCCGCCAGATCCTTGCCAATGCGATTATCGACGCAAGCCAGCTCGACGACAGCGAACAGATCCATCTTCTGGCCCGGCTTCACCTTGCCTCCTATATTGATCCGGGATACGACCGACTGATCTATATGCTGGGGCGTGAGCTGTTCAATCTGGGTTACGATGATCAAGCGCAACGCCAATTTGCCCAGATGCCGCAGAACAGCATCTGGCGACAGCCGGGCCTTATCCTGACCGCGCGCCAGTTAAGCCGCCAGAAAGACAGCACTGAAGATGCGGCGCTTATCTATGACCAACTCATCGAAAACAACCCGGACAACCCGTCTCTCTTGCAATATGCCGCTGATAACGACCGCTGGGCAGGAAAATTTGACACAGCCCTTATCAAATACGATACGGCTCTTGATCTGGCACCGGCAAGCGGGCGTCTCCATTATTATCGCGGGATATGCCTTGATCATCTCGGACGTGAAGATGAAGCCGAAAAAGCTTTCCGGCTCGCCATCTCTTTTGATCCGGAGGATGCTTACGCGCTCAATTATTTCGGCTACTGGCTTTTGGAGCAGGACAAGGCCCCCGCTGAAGCCCTCGGGATGATACGTAAAGCCGTCAAAAAGCAACCCCGGAACGGATATTTCGTCGATTCCCTGGGTTGGGGATTATTCAAACTTGGCCGATATGACAAAGCTGTCCTTTATCTGGAGCAGGCCGTTACCCTGGAGCCCGCTGACCCTGTTATCACCGACCATCTCGGGGATGCTTACGCCAAACTCGGGCGGATGAGAGAGGCCAGATACCACTGGCAAAGGGCGCTGGTCTTCGCCAATGACGACACCGATACAGAAGAGATACGCCAGAAGATCAGGGCCACGTTAAAAGAAGAATGACACCGATGCCTGATCTGACCTCTTTTCACGAAGACGCCCCGGCCAAGATCAACCTGACGCTGGCGGTCACCGGACGCCGGGAGGATGGATATCATCTGCTTGATTCGATGGTGGTCTTTGCCGATATATGTGACCATCTCAGCCTGAAACCCAGCCATGCCGATCATCTTGAACTCACAGGCCCTTTCGCCAGTGCCATCGGCAGTGAGGCACATCAGGATAACAGTGTCTGGCAGAGTTTGACGGCTTTCCGCGAAGTCACCGGATGGGATCAATCCTTCGCCATAACGCTCAACAAAAACCTTCCCGTTGCGGCAGGTATCGGGGGCGGGTCAAGCGACGCGGCGGCGATGCTTCGTCTGCTCAATCGCCTTGCGCCCAATCCTCTTAAAGAACACATTCTTGATCAACTTGCCCTTGACCTCGGCGCCGATGTGCCGGTCTGCCTCAGAGCAGATAAAGGGGGATTATGGCGGATGCGCGGTATCGGCGAGCGCACAGAACCCCTCCCGGCCATACAAAGCCCCGCTCAAAACCCCGGCCTTGTCCTTTTTAACAACGGGACAAAGGTGGCCACAAGGGATGTCTTCGCGGCTTTTAGCAAAACCGGCAGGCCTGATGATGTATCGTCGGATATGCCGCCCACATCTGGCCCCATCCGTATCACCGATCTTGGCTCCATGATCGCGGATGGAAATGACCTCCTTGAGCCGGCAATTGGTGTTGCCCCGGGCATAGAACAAAGCCTTGATATCCTGACGTCCATGCGCGCTGGCCGCGGATTTATCGCCGCAGGAATGAGCGGGAGCGGCGCAACCTGCTTTGCCCTTTTCACTGATCCTGATGCCGCTATTTCAGCCCTTAGATCAACTGACGGGACAGAAGGATGGTGCTGGGCAGGCGGTGTTCGCTGAAATTTCTTCTCCCCGGGCATGGTGGAGATTGCCCGGGTGGCTCAATGAAATTCATCCACAGGTCGGGATGTGAAAAAAATCCGATAAAGTTACTTGAACGGTTAATCGCAAGCCGCTATGTTGCGTTGCTTGCTGGGGCGTAGCCAAGTGGTAAGGCAGCGGTTTTTGGTACCGTGCACCGTAGGTTCGAATCCTACCGCCCCAGCCAGCTAATTTCCTTTCATGACAGATAACCGATATCGCTTCACAGGCTGAGGCAATAACCTTTGTTTCGTGTCACCAGAAACGGGTTTTCATCGATCAGATGGATTTTCTGCCGCAACCGGTAGATATGGGTTTCAAGCGTATGGGTTGTGATACGTTCGTTATAACCCCAGACATTTTCAAGCAGCTCGATTTTGTTGACCTCAGCCCCTTCTTTCTTGAAGAGATATTTGATGATGGCCGTTTCCTTTTCAGTCAGCGAAAGGTCCTTGCCCGTATCCCGGTGGGTCAGGGTTTTGCTGCCGGGAGTGAAGACAAAAGCACCGATTGTGATCCGCGCATCTGAACGGGCCTGATACTGATCAAGATGAATCCTGATACGGGCGACCAGCTCACCGAGCCTGAGCGGCTTGGCTATATAATCGTTGGCGCCGGCCTCAAGCCCTTCAATTGTATCCATTTCCCCGTCCTGGGCGGTAAGCATCAGCACAGGTATCGTATATCCCTGGGATCTTATCCATCTGCAGGCATCACGGCCGTCTCCGTCTGGCAGAGACACATCAAGAAGGATCAGATCAGGGTCTGTTTCCTCCAGTCTCAATTTGGCGTCGGCGATGGTTTCCGCACCAGTAACATCAAAATCCGTTTCGGATGAAAGTTGACGCACCAGCGTTTCAAGAAGGTGGCTATCATCATCAACAGCAAGGATTTTTACCATGGATCCTGTGCTTTCCTGTTGTTGAAAACCCTGAGCTGGGCTAACAATGGCCGTTACATATTATCTGAACTACTTTAGAACATTGCGGCAAACCAATCAATAAATTGCTTATTGAACAAGCTCTGATAGTTGGAACATGACAAGACTACAGCGAGATAGAAAAAGATATTTTGTGAGGACCTGGCATGTCAAACGCCGCTGATATCCAATCTGTTCACCGGGCTATCGCTGATTTGCGGCGAGGCTCACCTGTTCTCCTTTGTGCGAATTCAGGCTATACCGGGCTGATACGCGCCGCCGAGCAGGTTTCAACCGACGGGCTTGCGGCGCTGGCCCGGCAGTCTTCTTCCGCCCCGTATCTGTTGATTTCAGTACAGCGCGCCAAGGCTGTCGGCTTCAGACCCAAAGCTTCCGCGGTTGCCTGTTCGATTATTCTGCCCGAACGTCTTCAGCCTGAAGATATTCTTGGCCTGATCGGAGATTTGCCGCTGAAGACGGATATAAGCGGGCTCAATGTTCTGCCCGAAGATGACACCAGCATGGCTTGCCTTGCCCTGATGGTGATGCGGATGGCCCGGCTGATGCCTGCCGCGCTTGCCGCTCATATGTCCTTTACCGATGACCGGGCACTTCAGCGATGGGCACAGGACAGAGGGGTTCTTGTTCTGGATGAAGATAAAATACGGTCTTTCGAAGCCCATTCCGCCAATCTTCTCCGGGAAGCTGCCCGTGCCAGACTGCCGCTTGAGGATGCGGAAAATGCGGAAATTGCCATCTTTCGCCCGCTTGATGGCGGCACGGAACATTTTGCCCTTCTCATCCATCCGGCAGATGGCACCGGGATGACAACCCCGCCTCTTGTGCGCATTCATTCGCAATGTATAACGGGAGATCTGCTCGGAAGCCTGAAATGTGATTGCGGCACCCAACTGCGTTCCGCGATCCGGCAGATGGCAGAGAGTGGCGGAGGTATTCTTATCTATCTTGCCCAGGAAGGCCGGGATATCGGTCTTGTCAACAAACTCCGTGCCTATTCGCTTCAGGATACAGGACTTGATACGGTTGATGCCAATCATGCGCTCGGGTTTGAAACCGATCACCGGTATTTCCTGCCGGCGGCGGTCATGCTTCACCAGCTTGGTCATGGCGCCATCCGGCTGATGACAAACAACCCCGACAAGATCGAACAGGTGAGATCATCGGGGGTGGAGGTGGTCGAACGCATCCCCCTCATGGCCGGCCGGAATCCACATAACGATGCGTATCTCGACACCAAGAAAAACCGGACCGGTCATCTGATAGACTAGGGGATAAGGCGCCAAACTACGCCCCCGGTCGTTCGCCGAACAACGCCGAGCCAACACGGACATGGGTCGAGCCAAACCGGATGGCTTCGGCAAAATCCGCGCTCATCCCCATGGAAAGATGGGGGAGGCTGGCCTCACGCGCCAATTTGGCAAGCAGGGCGAAATGCATGGCGGCCTCTTCCCCTATCGGCGGAATGCACATAAAGCCCTTGATCCGGAGCCCCAGATCCTCGCTGCAAAAACGACTGAAAGACACCGCTTCCTTCGGTGCAATACCGGATTTCTGCTCTTCTTCACCCGTGTTGACCTGAATAAGACAGTCCCGTTTTCTGCCCTGTTTTTCCATTTCACCCGCCAGCACCCGGGCGAGTTTTTCCCGATCCAGGGTTTCGATCACATCAAACAGCGCAACCGCCTGACCCGCCTTGTTTGTCTGCAACGGGCCAATCAGGCGCAAGGAAAGATCAGGGATGGAGTTACGGCGATGCCCCCAGCGTTCTTCGGCTTCCTGCACGCGGTTTTCGCCAAACACCCTGAGCCCCGCGTCAAGTGCCGCCTCTATCCTCTCATCCGGCTGCTTTTTGGATACCGCCACAAGAGTGGTATCTCCGACTTGCCGCCCTGAAGACAACGCAGCTTTTTCCATCTCCGCGCGGATCTGTTCCATCGATCTGGCGATACTGTGTTTCATGATCCTTGTATTTCCTCAAGAGAACTTCGCTTTTTTGCCAAGCCAGAGTAGACGGTATCCTGAAATCTTGAAAGTGTTTCCATCTCAATCCGGGACGAATATTCAGGTCGCTTATATTTGTGTGACACCGGGTTAAAACCGGTGGTGCGATCGAACAAATACGAAGGACTACTGGTCTTCCGATCAATTTGCTTTTTATTCATTCCAGTGGCATTCTCGGACTGCGCCTTTCCGGGACCTGCCCGGAGACAGTAATGTTTTTATTTCGAAAGAGGCCGGAATGCCAGGACATCACGACCAGCCACATGGTATCAGCCGCCTTTACGGCCTGCTGCATCAACCCTGGATGAAATCCTATACGGGCTGGATCTATAATCTTCTGGCCGCGGCGCTGATCCTGATGGCCGGTCTCGTCAATTACGATGCCCGTGATAGTCAATGGCAGGAATGGCAGACAAACAAGCCCTACTTTTTTGCCGATGGCTCGCCCCTGGTCAGTACCACCGACGCCGGATACTTTCTTTCTTATGCCCGGGATTATCAGGAAGGGAAGTTTGATTTTGACCAGTCCCGAAGCTGGCCTGAACATGCCGAAGATCCGCCTGAAATGGACGGCGCCACAGATATTCCCCTCCTGTCGGTGATCATCAGACATCTGGCTGATACGTTTTATAACGGCGATCTGCTGATGGCAGGAAATGCCATGATACCTTTCACGGCCTTGCTGACAGCCATCGCTATCGGTCTGTCTTTCTGGGCGGCAGGTTTTCCCGCCGAAGGGGCCATTGCCGGGCTTGGCACCGGGCTTTCCTATGGCTATTTCCTCAGAACATCCATCGGACGCATTGATACCGACCAGCTTATCCTCTTTTTCATCTCCCTTGTTTTGGGGGCTATATTACTGGCCTGCCGCCAGGCTGACCGGCGGCGTGGAATTTTCTTCATCCTCCTTGCGGCGGGATTGTTTCACCTTTTCCATTGGTGGTACGATCGGCCGCTTTTTCTTGTCCTGATGCCGGGAATCGTTTTTGCCGCCGCGATACTGCACCGCACAGGATGGAAAACCACGCTGATCCTGACGGGTGTTTTTATCCTGGCGATCAATCCGGTTGATGTTGTTGCTTCTGTCTTTCCTGTTGTGCTTGAAGGCCTCGGGCGAGTTGAAATCTCCTCTGTTGACTTCAGCCAGATACCCTTAAGCTTTCCCGATACAGGGAAAACGATTGGTGAGCTCGGAAAGTACAGTTTTGCCGAAATTCTCAATCGGGTGACAGGCATGTACGGGATCAGTGTCGCCGGTATCATCGGGGCGGGGATATGGATGGTGCTTTATCCTGCCCGAGGCATTGTCTTTCTTCCTTTTATTGTGATCGGCCTGATGAGCAGTATCATCGGTCAGCGGTTTGCTTTTTATGCGGCGCCAATGATCTGGTTCGGAACAGGCTGGCTTGGCCTGACATTGATACGGGCATTACATTATAGCCTGAAACGGCGTTCCCCTGCGGATGATGGGGCAAATGTGGCCGGATTATCCTCTCATCTGCCGGTAATCGGGTCCGGATTGCTGATAATTCTTTTCCTGGCTTCTTTTCAAATGAACACAAACGAGCAGATGAACAGGACAATCGGCCAGCCAAGTTTTCCAGCTGATATAATCCGCAGTTTTACCAAGCTTGCAAAACTGGATCAGGGGCGGGGCGGCGTTATCGCCAGCTGGTGGGATTATGGCTACATCATCCATTTCAAAACCGGTCTGCCCACCCTTCATGACCCGGGAAGCAAGGGCGGACCCCGGACGTATTTTCTTGGCCGGGGGTTTGTTGATCCCGATCCCGATGCGATGATCAACTCCATCCGCTATATCAGCGAAAAATCAGATGAAGATATTGCCGGAGACAGCCAGTCTCTCGCCATTTTGAATGCCGCGCTCCGTTCAGGTGCTTCATCCTCATCACCTCAAAGGCCGGTTTATATTGTGCTGACAGGCCAGATGACACACTGGCTGCGATCCATGGCCGTGCACGGATTGCATGACCTGACGAATGACACTGCACCTTCAGATGCAATACTTGATCAATACGGATATTTTCAACTTCCATGCAAACAAACCGGCCAAAGCGAACTCGACTGCAATGGCCAGATGATCAATTTCATCGACGGGACGGTTGATGGTCAGCCCGCCCTGTCCCAGGTTGTCAAATTAGAGAACGGTTTTGTGCGCGAGGCGAAAAATTACGAACGCCCCGGACGATACACCCTGATTCTGGAAAAAACAGGCACGTTTCCGACCCAGGTATTTGTTGTCCCCCACCGCACATGGGCTTCTTCGTTCAACCAGCTCTACCGCCTGGGTTTATATGATGAAAATCGCCTCAAACTTATCCTCGATGACTACCCGTCTGTCAGGGTATTTGAAATACTGCAATAATGACGTTGATCTGAGACATCCCTTACCATTATTTTTTGGCACCCTCCCCGGGCCACACAGCAGGTTATTTGATGAGTGATATTGCAACAATCCGGCAGCTTTCCATGCAAGGCAGACATAAAGAGGCAACCGCAGCTGCGGCGAAGTTGTTAAAAAATAATCCAAAGGTTCTTGCTGTTCTTGAAACACATGCGTCCGTTCATTTAAATGCCCGGAAATTTTCAATAGCGTTAAACTCTTTCAAGAGCCTGTTGAATGTAAATTCTTCGAAAATCGAATATCTTTTTGGTGCAGCATTATGCTTTGAAAAAACCGGTGAATTGGATAAGGCCACCAACACCTATCTTAAACTCATTGATCTTGAACCTGAAAATTTCATGTTCAGGGTGAATCTTGGAGTGATTTTTCGCCTACAGAATAAGCTCGATCAATCACTGTTTCATCTCAGAAAGGCCGTATCTCTAGAACCATCTCAACCTGAAGTTCTGCAAAATCTTGCTATCACCCTTCAGCATCAGGAAAATCATGAAGAAGCTCTCGAAGTTTATGGTCGTGTCCTTAAAATAGATCCCAATCATTATCGTGCCATGTGTAATATGGGTGCGATCAAGACAACGTTGAAACGCCTTGATGAAGCACGCGAGATTCTTGAAGCCTCCCTTAAAATTGCACCTGATTATAGCAAATCATTGAATAACCTCGGGCTTGTTTTTGTGTATCAGGGCCATCTTGATCTGGCGCAAGAAATGTATCTGAAAGCCATTGAGGCGCATCCCGATGAAGGTAAAGCGTATAACAGCCTGATCAGTCTTGCCGTCAACAGCAAAGAACATGATGAGGTATTAAAGGGTATATTTACCTCTCTTGAAAAAAGAATATCACAAAAAGAGCCTATCAACGATCTTGGCAGCGCCATGTTCTCCCTTGGCAATTTTCATGAAAAACACAAAAACTCCACAAAGGCAGAAAAATTCTTCAAACAGGCAAATGAAATCGTTTCAAGACAACGACCCTACGATAATCATAGAGTGCAGAGGGAGTTTCGCCGGTTACAGGACATAAGCGCATCACTTCCAGACTATAGCCCAAAAACAAATTCAGGGCAGGGGTATATATTCATTGTTGGTATGCCGCGTTCCGGCACAACTTTGCTTGAATCGATTCTTGCCAGCCATCCCGATATAATAGCGGGAGATGAATTGCCCTTCTTGGATATGATTTGCTCTAAATCTCTTCTTACCCCTTCCCAGGAAACATCATCCATTGACGCTAAAACCCTACAAGATATTTCAGAGTTTTATGATCGAAAGACGCAACCATTTTTCGAAAACGGCAATTGGCTGATAGATAAGCTTCCAAATAATTATTTTTGGATTGCTGTCATTCGCAAGATATATCCAGAGGCAAAAATCTTGCATATCCACAGGGATCCTATGGATAATTTATGGTCGCTGTACCGGGCTAATTTTGAAAACGGTCATAATTTCAGTTATTCAATGAAATCCCTTGGCCAGTTTTATGCACATTATCAAAATCTGATGGCATATTTTGATGTTAACTTTGAGAATTCGTTTCTATCTGTGAACTATGATGAACTGGTTCTTGATGCTAGCTCAATTTCTCATCAAATCTTCAATTACTTAAATATTCATGACTACATATTTGAAGAATCAGACCGTGGAAAAGGATATTTTTCCAAAACTGCCAGTCTTGTTCAGGTTCAGCAGCCAATCAATGCACGTTCAGTTCAAGGGTGGCGACGTCATGAAAAATTCCTGCTACCTGCCCTTTACTCACTACAAAAACAACAACAACGCAGTAATCTTCCTGTTTACGAAATATAAGACACTAGTCCCAACCTTGTCGTTCCAGGACAGGCTTAAGCATATCCCGTAACGGCATAAGATCAGTTTCGTAATTTTTCCATTCTTCTGAGCTTTTTGTATAAATTTTATCCCTGATCTGAATATTAGATACTGTTTTCACAGCCCTGTTGTTATCTTCTATTTTCAAGCAGCTTTCTTCCCATTCAAGTCCAAGATCTGCCAGGAGTTTTTCTATTTGTTCCCGAGGGCTTTGGGTCAGGTCAACATAATCTACGGTAATTATATCGTCTTTATATTCTTCACAATAATACGACATAAGACTGTCATATTGCAGATAAAACCTGCCGATATCCTCCAGATCGTAAGTGTAGCTCATCCCTAGTGCAGGAAAATAATTTCTGAAGTTTGAAAAGCAAACAGCCATCGGATGTCTTTTAAGATGAATGATCTTGGCATTCGGAAAAAGGGATCTGATAAAACATATCCAACGGAAGTTAAGCGGCATTTTATCGGTAAATATTGGCTTGCTAATACCCATCTGGTTGATCTGTGTGAGGTAATATTTTCTTGCAGATTCAATCATAGCAGTTGAGATGTTGGGGGTGTCCCAGCAATATTTCTTGATTGCATGACCAAGATAATCCATTTCTCCAGCTGCATGCACGGCGCTGTGCCCGGATAAAATTTGTTCCACCAGCGATGTTCCAGACCGCGGCATTCCCAGAATAAAGACCGGCTTTAAATCATCAGATATTTTTGACTTTATTGGTGGTATAAATTTTTTCACCTGATCTATTCTGTCAAAAATACCCTGATCAAATTCATACTTGTACCCGGATGATGTTTTTTGGATCGCATTGGCTTCTTTCCAGTAATTGAAAGCATGATCATATTTCTTAAGATCAGCGAAAGCTTTACCCAATCCGAAGTTCAGGAATACCCTTTGTTCTGATGATAAATTTCTATGCCCGAGTTGGGCCTGCATGTCTTTTATATGCTGGTCGTTTTCATCCTTGTATCGATGCATTATGCTGAGATTTTGATGGGCTTCGGCAAAAGCGGGGTCAATTTCCAGAATTTTCCGGACTGTTGCCCTCGCTTCATCCAGCCTGCCCAAATTCATATATGCCTGCGCCAGATAAGCCTGACATTTAAGGTTATCAGGTTGCAATTCAAGAACTTTTTTGAATGATTTGATACTATCCTCAATCCTGTAGAGATTGATGAGAACACTCCCCAAGCCAAGATGGGCAATTATATATTCCGGATTCAGTTCAATAGCCCTTTCAAAGGATTTCAGCGCTTTTGCATGTTCTCCAAAGTCTTTTAACGCCTTGGCAAGGTTATTATGTGCTTCTGCGGATTTGGGATTTATTACTGTGACTTTGTTAAAACAGTCAATCGCTTGCTCCAACATGTTTTGAGACGCAAAAGTTACCCCAAGTATTGTAAATACGGCCGCATTTTTAGGGTTGGTTTTTCTGAAAGCTCGGGCGTTTTTGATGATCTGGCTGAATTGACCCTGACTGTAGAGAAACTTCAGATGTTCTAGGGTAAATTTATTATTCATCTAAACACCAGATAAATGAGCACACATAATTCTTGATTAATTCACTCAACTATAGCTACCTTCGGATTGCTTGCAAAATCTTCTTGTTTCCAGGCTTTCTCAAAAGCGTTGTAAAAATACAACACTCTGTGGGAAAAAATTCATTATTTATATTAATAAA
>Ga0181592_10001130_pt1 | contig 21431 bp, 13 predicted proteins | sample 071ome_20_FD_133755 | JGI IMG/M metagenome (GOLD analysis project Ga0181592, IMG submission 133755) | Coastal salt marsh microbial communities from the Groves Creek Marsh, Skidaway Island, Georgia - 071412BT metaG (megahit assembly) | ecosystem: Environmental > Aquatic > Marine > Intertidal...
GGCGGCGATGGTGCTGATGCTGGTAAATTATTTGCAGCTAATATGGCTAGTGGTATGAAACCAATGAATGCTGCCCTTTCAAGTATGAGTAGTGTCTTTGATAAGGATAGACAGGCTAGAGAAACGCTTAATGCAAAAATACAAGCTGCTCAGGCTCAGGAAACTCAATTAAAACTTCAAGCAGCGCAGATGGGATACAATGAAACGGAACAAGCAGCATTTGCTGCCCAGCACATGGATGAAACTGCAAAAGCTTTTGCAAAGCTGGAAGTAGCGACCGCACCGGCTAACATAGCTTTAAAAGAGGCCGCAGGTGAGTTTGCTACTGGAACCTTAGCAATGATTGAAGGTGGTATGTCATTGAAAGACGCTGCAAAGCAACAAGGTATAATGATGCTTAAGCAGTATGCGTTAAGAAAAATAGAACACATTTTTTCAAAAACAGAATTTGGTTGGGAAAAAGCCAAAGTCCTTTGGCAAAAAATATTTCAAGCGAAGGAACAGATAATCCAAGCAAAAGAGATGGCGATACAGACGCAAAAAGGTGCAGCATCACTCTTATCAGGAGGCGCAAAGATGGCAGGTGCTGGAGCTGAAGCTGCAGGTGCTGGAGCTGGAGCTGGAGCTGCAGGTGGGGCCGGTGGGGCAGGTGGAGGATTAGCCGCAGCACTCGGCCCAATAATAGTTCCTTTATTAGTAGTGATTGCTGTCATGGCCGCTCTTTATCTAATAATAAAACATTGGAAATCAATAATCAAATTTCTTAAAAAAGTAGTAACCTACATCGGGAAAATTTTTAAGCTGATGGGTAGAATGTTCGCAAAAATTGGCATGGCGGTTTGGAATGCAATTAAGCCAGTCATCAAACCACTATTCGATGTCTTAACTTTTATTCCTAGAAAGATTATTGGTTTCTTCAAGAAAATGTGGAAAGCTATAAAGAAAGTAATACCTGGTCTTGCTGCAGGTGGAGTTATAACAAAGCCGACACAAGTAATGGTAGGTGAAACAAACGAAAAAGAAGTTGTTGTTCCTGTTGAAAGAATAAGAAACGGTGGGGAAGTAAATCCAGCAGTTATGGCAGAAATGAATGCCTTGGTGCCTTATTTAACCGCAAACAATTCTTCTAATACAAAAACTAATAACAGTGGTGAATCTAACGAAGCTTTGATAAACGAAATAAGAGCGTTACGTGCAGAAATAGCGGCTGTTGCTGAAAGGCCCATAAGTATTAGTATGGATGGTAAAAAAGTGGCCGATGTGGTAGGTGAAAGATTTAATAGAATGGCTAATAATTATTAGAGATAAAAAATGGCAAGAGAAAACAGAACCAGCATATCAGAAGAATTTGAAGCTGAACAAGCTGAACAAAGAGTTGTGGAGCAGCGTCGCACAGAAGAGTTGAGCGCTGTATCAGAAATTGATACGCCACCTGCACTAACACCATCAGAGCGTCACGCTGATCATAATGATAGACCACCAACAACATCATCTACGGCAGCTACTCTCCGATTTAAAGCTGTCGGCCAAGCTTATAGAGATAGTGCCACACCCTTTTCAACGCCTGCTGCTTATTTTGATGGACAGAAAAAAGCAACCGCTGAAAATTATGATTCTGTTAATGAACAAAAATTAGATGGTAATTATCAACAAGTAGCAACCAAAAATATAACTAATGTAAGAAAATTGATTTCTGAAAGCGCAAGATATGATTCTAAAGTTTTGCAAAACAACGACGATATAAAAAGAAGATGGGCTAATAAAGATTTTGTACCTGAAAGAAGAAGCTATCTTGGAGAAATGAACCCAAACACAGTAGAGAGATATAGTCGTGTTGGTGATGACGGCACACAGCCAAAAGAAATAGAATTAGCTAATAATGTTGAAGAGTATTCTGAAAAACAAAATTTTACAGTTACAACCTCACAAGGCCCAAGGAACACTACAATAGATAGGTCTGATAGTTGGGTTAGATGGACTGAAGAAAATAGAACTGGTAAAGGTATAGCTGGCGAGTATTTAAGAAGAGTAAATAGGCTTCAATCTATTGCTAATGAAAAAGGGGATGAATTACTAGAAAGATTTAAAAATAGATTTTTTGTTCCGGTAGCTAGTAGAAATAATCGCCTTGATGCGAGAGAAAACCATATCGGAGGGCAAGTACTCGTTGGTACAAAAACCGGCTCAAATTGGGTATCTCCAAATAGTCCTGTTGAGCCTTATAACTCTGAAAGATATAACGCAGGTGGTGATCCATCTAAACCAAAAAATATTCAAAAAGATATTGAAGACGGCACTGCTAATTATGATAGATTTGGTCATTCCAACAAATATATAGACAAGTCGAGGTCAAATACAGGGAAAAATAATTATGTTAGGGCTTATGCCCGTTTTAGAAGCGAAGAAAATTTTTCAGTTGGCTTGTATAGTCCAGAAATGGGTGTAAGAAATTATTTGTGGAGGGATGCTAGTGCCGAAGGTTTTAACATAGGGCAAATATCAAGAGATTCTGGTCACGGTGTTGTTGTTAATTATAGCTGGAGCCAAAATTATAATTGGTTTAATAATAGACTAAGTTCTAATGATCAAACTAGAAGACAGTTAGGTGTATATACTGACAATCCCGATACAAAATTAGAAGTAGAAAGGCACACTTTAGGTGATAGAGTAGATAGAGCTTATGATAGTTTACAACCAGCGAAGATAATAAAAAACGCAAATTATGATAATACATTAGGCTCAACGAGGCCGCCTATATACTTTCACGCTAGATGGAACTTACACGCCCTATTAGAGCAAAATGCTTTGCTCCCACCACCATTTTCTGCTTTTACCGGAGCAAGGACTTCTAGATCTGGAAGATTAACTGCTGGTTTTAATACTGGGTATACTGATATAGAGTGGGCTTTCGCAAAATTATATAATAGAAATTATGATAGAAATGCTTCAAGAACAGCGGCAGCTAATAGTCCGGAACGAGCAAGTTATTGGTTTAATAGAGGTACGAGTGAAAAATGGAAAAGAGGTAGAATCTCCAGTATTCCTATTGATGAAATAGAAGAGCCACGACATGATAGAAACGGTAATCCAGTTCCTGGTACCGGTGTATTAAAATTATTTAAACGTAAAGCATATATAGAGCGAAGTCGTGGCTTTTATTCTAATATAGTAGGTAACGTAAAAGAAGTTGTGGGTTTAGCGACAAACGGCGCGGGTGATGGCACATCGAATACAGCTAGACTTATAACTGGCGGTGGTGGGTTGCTATCGGCTATTGAGCAGTTACCACACACTAATAAAAGATTTAACACTCAAACCGGTAATCGGGAAGGACCAAAAGTAGATACTGAGCAATCTTTAGAAAGTGCTGTCAGAGCAGAAGCGCAGCATTTTCCATTTTTATTTGAAACTGTAAACAGATCCACAAATATGCTTACGGGCGAAACGAAATCTGATACTTTTGAACAGTTTGTTTATTTTCAGGCTACATTATCTCAGTTACAAGAACAGTATACACCAAACTGGTCCGCTGTTGGCTTCTCTGGTAGGACAGAAGATGTTCATACATATCAAAAAGGAAATAGAACAGTGGATATGAGATTTATTATATTTGCTAATAGCGCTAGAGAAATGCAAAATGTTTATGAAAGAGTTAACTGGTTAGCTCAACAAACATACCCTCTGTATGATCTCAACCCAAACAAAATGTCCGGTGGACCTATAATAAGAATAACTGTTGGTGATTTATTTAAACAAACAGCAGGTTTTATAAGATCTTTAAGTTTTAACTGGGATCATTTAGGTGTTAATAAGTGGGAAATAGAACAAGGATTACGTATGCCAATGTCGTGCGAAGTATCAATGAGTTTTCAAGTTATACATGATATTATGCCAAACAGAAATATGGATTTTTATAGCGGATTGTCTGGCAAAATGCTTTCTGGAAGTAAGGATTATTCTGCCGATGTCGATTTTACTGAAACCACTGAAGGTCAATATGAGGCTGGTGTCCAATACGATTATACTACTAATATAATTGATGGTCGAGCTTGGAACTCAAATACAAATTTAATTCCTATGAAAACGCCAACAAATGAAGCTCATCACGAAACCTTTGTTTCTTTGATAACTAGAAGTGGACTTTATAATACTGGTGCTGGAGCTGTAACAGTAAAGTCAGGCAACCAATCCAGAAATTTATTGCCTGGTGAGGCTATTTCTTATGCTGATCTTATTAGAGCAGCTAATAGCGCTGCTAATACCGGCCAAGGCGGCCCAACTGTCCAAGTAGGTGAAGGCTCTGCTGATTTTGATTTAGGAGGATAAATAGATGGCTCAATCAAGATATGTGTATACAAAAAATATATCAGAATTTGTTAATAATAATTTTAGCAAAACATTAACTAGAAAAGCTACTTGGACTTCTATAAATTCAAAAGATATAGAAAGCAATGAAGACGAGTTTTATACTTTTACTGTAACTGATAGATTAGATACTTTGGCCGCTAAATATTATGGTGATGGTAGGTATTGGTGGGTTATATGTTTAGCTAATAATCTTTTATCGCCATTTGATAAAAATTTGACACCAGGCAAAGTATTGAGAATACCCAATAATATAAATAAGATTTTAAATAAACTAAAAATAAATGCAAATAAGGTTTAAATATGAATCACGCACCAACAGTTAATAATAATGGGGATGGAGAATATGAGCTAACCGCAGAAGACGAGGCCGTTGAGGCTCTACGATCTGCTTCACAAAATCAGCTTGCTCAGCAGGCCGCCGTGGCTGGCCAGCCTGAGCCACCTCCAAGTCAAGCAGATATGGATGACGAACAGGCCCTTAATGATTTTGAAGAAAGATATAGAAAACCTAGTCATCATGTTATAGAAGGTTGGCAAAACAAAAAATTTAGTGATTCTGCAGCAATTAGCTCAATGACACCTTTTATTAAATTATATTGTATATATAGCTCAGAAGAACTACAATTATATGAGAATGTTTTAGCTAATAATAAATGGATGAGAGAACAACCAGATCAATGGTTAGAAAGTGGAAGAGAAATATTTGACCCTAAACTTCCCGATGGTTTTGTTGATTCTCTATATAGCGCATTTCAAATAGAATTTGCTGAAGGTGGCGACCAAGGTTCAAAGAGAGTGATAAACTCTATAATATCAAAATCAGAAGAAGGTGGCGGCATATATGCTACTGATATGACATTTGCTATACCTCAAGGACCAGATAATAATTGGGACGGCGGCTTTGGTGTAATAGATATGCAATCAACAAAAATGACAGATACACCTTTTGTTGAAAATTTTTCTATGAAAATACAGCTAAATAACCCAAGACTTATAAAACAAAAATATGAATTTAATAAACTAATAACTGTTGGAAGTCATTTTTTAATAATGTATGGATGGTCCGATGGCTCAGAAACTGGACTTTATGATGCCGAAAATAAAAAAATATTCTTAGATACTAATGATGCAGGTTTTTATAATAGGGGGAATTGGCGTTGGACTGTTGTTCAGTTACATAAATTTAATTTTAATTTTAATAGTATGGGCCAAATGGAAGGAACGTTAGATTTTATATCTGCTCAAAACTCAGATATAATATTCAACATGAATAGTAAAATGTCAAACATATCTCAATATTCTATGTATTTTCTAAATTCTAGGTTTTTAGGCGGCGTAGCTCAATTAGAACGAGCAGAGGCTACAGTAGGTACATTTGATGATCAAGGTAATGAATTAGATTATGAAATAACACAAGAAAGTACTCTATTACAAGCTTTAGTCGCGCAGTCTGTTGGTGCAATAGATTTGTCCGGTTTGGATTCCACAGAAGACACCACACAATATAGTGGCGATGCCAACACAGCTTGGGAAAAATTGCCAAAAAAGCCGCCCACGTTTGTACAATCATTAAAAGCTATGAGTGGTTACTATGGCGAAGTAATAATTTATTTGCCTAGAAGACTCAGCAAAAATGGGAAAGAAGTAGCGGACATGCAAATCGCCGGATGGTGGGTAAAGGACAAGGGATTTATAATGTCACAGTGGTTTAACTCATTGAGCGATGGTCCTGCGAGTTTACCAGGCGCTGGAAATGGCGATCTCGCTCCGTCAAAAGCTGCAGCAATGTCTTATACAGGCTCCGCTGGCCGGACCGGCTCAGAAAGTGGGTATTATCTTGGAATAATAACAGGACGAGGCGAAGCAGCGCCGCCTGCACTCGGTGAAGGCAGCGAAATACCTGGGGGTATAATATATCAATTGGACCTTGGAGTAAACAATTCACGTGTTGGCCGCTTGGGCGGCGGACTCGCCAAATACGCGCAAGGCGGCTCCGGCGCTGACACTGCAGAGACCAGCAGTTTCAACCTCACGGACATGCTGAATGACAATTTGCTTTTCCAAGGTAATAGAATTAAATTTGCTGGCCACGAATTATGGGATGAAATAAATCCACTATTAACTTGCTCCCAAACTGATAAAGACACTATAAAAAATATGTCTGAGGGTATAAGCGTAACTACAATGTCCTTACCCACGATCTTGGACGATAAAGGTCGTGAGCAAGTCGAAGGTAAAATTATTGGCGAAGATATATTATACTATAACCTTGGTTGGGTAATAACTAGTCTTATCTATTATAACTACAAATTGGGTTCCGGCAGCTTGGATATAAGATATGGTAATCTTTCACCTCAACTAAGAGTGAATGATAATTTTAGATATTCTTCAACAAATTATGTAAGAAATATATATGCAGAAAATAATAAAGAAAATTCTTATGATCCTGAAAATTTTACATCTTTAATAAAAGCAAGTGAGTCTCCGAGTTTAACTATCAGTGACATATCGAGAAGGACAGGCCGTGCTCGGAATTATGACGATTTTCTCACCGATGCTCTAACAATGACGGAAGTCTTAAAAACCGTGGAAAGAATAGAGCCATGGATGGTAAATGAATTTGAGGGAATACGCGCGCCAGAAGATGATTGGGTACGCCTCACTCAATCGGACGGACTTTCCTTAAGAGGATTATATTATAATGAACTTTTATCTTATTTTTCTGGCGCTGATCTCATCTCTGCGGAAAATACGACTACGCGTATCTGGGGCACACCAGATAGCAACGGTATACAAAAATTAGAAATAGATAAATTAGGATGGCCGGTAAACCGATCAGGCTTCGATAATAATGCTTATAATAACGTTATTAAAAATCTTACACCCGAAGCGGTGGCTCTATGGGACCCAGATGCATCGAGAGTAGTAATTTTGAGAAAAGGAAATGATTTATTTTTTAGTCAGGGCGTTGTCATACCTTTTCTTGAGCCGCTCGGCAAAGACGGACAAGGCACTGTTGATAGGGTTGCTCTGACAGGCGTTGAGAATATAGATAGAATTGTAAAGATACCAATGGAAGCTAATCGTGTTGATGAGGTTTTTTCAAACGCAATAGGTACTGCGCAAAGTCCGGCTGATATTATAAACAAGATACTAACAGATTGTTGTTCTATTGATGGCTTAGGTCTTGGCGTTATAACCAAATCAAACGGCTCTTTAGTTATAGAAGCTGCAGGAGGGATGAAAGTTGAAACCGAGCAGTTTAATATGGATTACTCAGAAGAAGAGCTAACCGAAATTTCTGAAGGGAATAATTTTGTTTTAGATTATAGAAGTAAAAATTCTCTTATAAAAAATTTGACTGTTGGTGGATCAATGGATCCAAATATATCTTTTTTATATGGAAACTCTATCAGACAACAGAATAGTAAAGCTACTATTCTAAGCGCAATAAATCAAAGATCGCGCACCAACCCTAATGATATTACTTTTACAGAGTTTGCAAAAAATTGGTTGTTTAAAAACCAAGAAAGAGGAGATGCGTCCCAAATCGCAGCTGCTCTACGGACCGCTGAAAGTAAAATAAATAATATACAAAATGGTGTAATAGACGATCCGGATTTGAGCGTTTTATTAGAAAGTTTACCAGACGATTTATATTCAGCCTATTTGTCAACAGATTATACTTTATATGAACAATTACAAATAGAACAGATGAATAGTAGTAATAGTGTTAATTCTTTATTTACTTACTATATGAATCAAATAACAGCCAAGATACATGGCACAACGGGTCTTGAATGCTTTCAAATAATACAATTAAAAAATGTGGCCGGTTTAATAGATGGATTTTATTGTATAATAGGTGTTACCGACCAAATAACAACCTCAAGTTTTGAAACAGAATTAAAACTTATGTTGTTAGCTCCAAGCACAGTTTTAGAGAGTAGACTACAAACATAATTTACAAAATAACATTTTTTGTATTACAATAATATTAGGTATATTTTGGTTTTACTTTGGAGTAAACAATGAAATATTGGGGTGATATTGAAGAGAAGGCTATAGTTATATTCAATACTTCCGATGATTTTGATGAGAAGCACGGTGTATACGTGACGGTCATACAGCCTGCTTTCAAAAAATTGGTAGAGAATATATACTATACTTATAACTTCAATAAGATACTTACAGACTTTGACCAAATTGAGCACGAATTGGTTACTCATCTGTATGAAAAAATTGATAGGTTTGACCATACCAAAGGCAAAAAATCATACAGCTTCTTTGGCACGGTAAGTAAGAATTGGTTGATACAAAAAAGTAATAGTAAAAAGAAAATGGTCTTTATTGATAACGATGACAAAGAGGATATGTTGCAGGTTATATCTCTCAATAAATCGGAGGAGGAAGAAAGACAAAACGATATAAGAATGTTTCTGTCGCTGTTGCCCGAATATCTCAAAGATGAGATGTTTGTGAATAACCTAAACAAAGAAGATAGGTTAGTCCTCGGCGTTATAGCGGACATTATAGAAAACTATGATATGTTTGATATTTATAACAAGAAACAACTATATCTTTATATAAGAGAAGCGACCGACTTACCATCTCGTAAAATTACTAAAACTATATCTAAACTAAAAATTAAATATAGTGAGGCTAAGAGAGAGGTGTTGGAGTGACAGATGAGGAAATTAAAAATTTTTTAAATAGATATATGGAATTGATGCAAGAATACGACCAACTTTCATATGCCTTAGAGGAAATAAATAAAAGATTTGAATCTATATTAAAAGAAATTTCTTTTATTGATGAAAAGTTAGATGGCGAAAACATAGAATTAAAAAAAATACAAGAAGAGTTAGAAAATGCCTCAAATAAACATATCTCAGAAACTTAATACACATACGAGATTCGCGCATGAAGTAAGAGAAACATCTGCTGGATTTAATGAAAAAAAGTTTTCTATATTAAAACGAGCCATAGTTACTGGTGTGAATTTATACCCTTCACAAAGCGGTACTTCAGAAATAAATATAGGGCCATATGCCATAACCGCAGTAATATTGGATGAGGATATTTTTTCTTCTAGGCCTGACCGCGATAGAAAACAAAAATGGTATCAACCTTTATCTCCCATAAACAATATATCAATACCAGAAATAGGGGAAGAGGTTTTTATAATAAAAGAACAAAATTCTAAATCTTCTATGGGCTTTTGGATTAGCAGAGTTAATAATACTAATCAATTAAGCTACTATGAGGCTAGAAGTTGGGATTCACAAAATAAAAAATTCGGTGGGCAAAACATAGACATAAAAAGTATTAGGAATAAAAATAGCATAAACTATCCATCAAATTTAAAAATTTTTCCAATAGCTGTTTTACCAGGCGATACTGTTCAACAAGGTAGATTGGGTACTTACATAAGACACTCTGTAGATTTGCAAACTTCTTATGCTGTTTTAGAAATAGGAATTAAACCCGCGATTGTAGCCGATGTATTCCAAATTCATATGCCGGTTTTGGCAGCGACAAAAACCAAGTCTTTTCATGCAGAAAGTTTTTCTTTGAGTAGATTGGCTGGCAATTTTCAATTTTTTGAGAAAGAATTTAATACTTATATAAGTGACATAGATAAAATTAACTATGAAGAAACTGGAAAATTACCTTTTTTAATAGACAATAATGAAAAAAAAGATTCTATTGTCAACATAGCCCAAAGACATTATAATATTAGTTTGGATGACAGCAATAATGCCAGTCCTGAATCAGAATATTTATATAGACAAGTTTTAGGTGATAGGAACAAAGAAGTTTTAGGTGATGTTATCACCTTACTAAAAGAAATGAGTGATTTAAATTTAGATATTTTCAAATTTATTAAAGAACACACACACATAACAAAAGAGGTTGTTGTAGAAATGGGCGGCAAAGTTACCGAAGATGGAGTTTGGAGTGGTAAATATATAATAGAAGAGGATCAAACTAAACCAACTTTGGAGAATACTGATATTTATACTGGTGATACAATAAGAAATATAGACATGACAATAGAAATGTTTGAAGATAAGTTTACGATTATAGAGGAAAAACTAGATAAAATTTTAAGCAAAACTCAATTTGTCCAATAGAGATTAAATATGCCCGGCGATATAAATTTTAGATGGCCCTTAGTTACAAGAGGTAGATATTTCCCAGATTCTAATAGAAGCATACAAACAGCCGTTAGGGAAAATCTGAAAATATTATTGTTGACTAATAAGGGTCAGAGGTTGATGTATCCTAATATGGGGACAAATTTTATGCAAAAATATATGTTTGAACAAATAGATAAAGAAGAAATGACTATTTCAATGGAAAGAGAAGTAAGGCAACAAGTGGAGGAGTATATGCCGGAAATACAAATAACATCTTTCGCTGTTAAAGACTTTAATGACGATAACGCCAATATAGGGAAAAATGAACTAGTTATTAGTCTAAGATATATAATGACTGGTCTTGGCGGTTTTGCTGATAGCCTTACACTTAGATTTAACTAAGAGAAATAAAAATGCCCAGAAACCCCACTACAACTAAAGAAATATCTTACACAAGTAAAGATTTCGATTCTATAAAGAGCGACTTAGTTTCTTATCTAAAAAGATACTTCCCAAACACGATTCAAGATTTCAGCGATGTTTCTGGGGGTATGGCTATAGTAGACTTGATGGCTTACTTGGGTGATGTATTAAATTTTCAAATAGATAGATCAGTAAATGAAAGTTTTTTAACAAGAGCAGTTGAAAGAAAAAACATAATAGCTTTATCCAAATCACTAGGTTATAAACCAAAACTAACAACCCCCGCTTCTGTTAAAGTTAATTTTGAGGCAACTTTTCTAAATTCAACCTCTGCGTCAATGACTTTTACTATATTGCCAGGTACCAGACTTGTTAGTTCTTTTGAGCCAGCGAACTTTGAGTTAGTGGATAAAATAGATTTTTCTTCAGAAAAAAACAGGACTTTAATAAATAATGATGGAACATACAGCACTTATTCAATAAGTGGAGCAACTTGTTCCGCTGGGCGCACAAAAACTTTTAGTTATAAAGTGCCAGATAATCCAAAACCCTTTTTATCAATATCTTTGCCAGATAGATTAGTAACAGAAATCATTTCTGTTGAAGATTCAAATAGTAACACATATACTGAAGTTAGTAACTTAGCACAAGAATCAATATTCTATGGCGCAGATGTCACTGAAGAAAACGAAGATGATATAGACTATATTTTGAAAATAAAAAATGTGCCTTTTAGGTATATAACAGAAGTTGGGTACGATGGTCTAACGTTTATTAAATTTGGAGCCGGAGATAATATTTCTGCAACTACCGAAAAAATATTTAATCCTGAAGATTTTGTATTACCAAATAAAGTTAAAGGTTATGCAGATGGTTTTTCTGCTCCGGATGTTGATATAAGCTCTTTTTTGAGCACATCTTCTTTGGGAAATTTACCTGCTCCTGGCTCTATATTGACTATACAATATAGAGTAGGAGGCGGTATAGAAACTAATATTGGCGCTGGCTCACTTTCAAAAATAATAAATTCAAATATTATTTTTTATAACCCTACAGCCGATCTTGATTCCCCAGAGGAATATAATAATATATTGAGTTCTATAATAGTTTCTAATCCTCTAGCGGCTTATGGAGGTGAAGATCCAGAGTCAAACCAATCTATCAAAGAAAACGCTATTAGAAATTTCTCTGCTCAAAGTAGGTGTGTAACTTTGTTGGATTATAAATCAAGAATTTTCACAATGCCATCTTCTTACGGTCGCCCCTTTAGAGTTCTATCAAGAAAAGATCCTTATAAAAATTCTGGAATAGAATTGGTAACTATATGCAGAGATAGAGATGGTTATTTAAGACCATGCAGCGATTTGTTAAAAAACAATATAGAGACTTATATTAAACCATTCAAAGGAGTTTCTGATAGTATAAGAATATCGGATGGTAATATATTAAACATTGGAGTAAACTTTTCTATATATCCTTCTGATGGTTATAATAAAGACAAGGCTTTATTAGATTCAATGTTATTATTACAATCGGCTTTGCGTACATCAAATATGGATTTTGGAATGAATTTGTCAATTTCTTCGCTGGTTAATCTTTTACAAAACCAAGATTATGTAGCAGCTGTGCCATTTTTTAGAATTTTAAACTTAACCGAGCAAGTTGGCCCAAGAGTTTATTCTTCTTATTCGGAAAACGTGGATAACTTAATAAAGAAGAATATTATAAGATTTAAACAAGACGTTATTCCAGAGCTTAAATATCCAAATTTTGACATTCAAGGCTCATTAGCGTAGAGGTAAAAAATGGGACACATAAGAGCATATTCAAACAAAGATAATTTTATAACGGAAAAATCAATAACTGCCAACAATGGTTTGAATCCAGTCTTAGAAACGGGTGCAAAATTTGATGAACTAAAAGGTGTCAAAGAGTGGTCTAGAATATTGATAAATTTTCCATTAGAAAACATTAAAAATAAAATAGAAAATGGAGATGCGCCAGATCCTCGTTTAGATAATAGCGTATCTGCTTTTATCAATATGAAAAATGTAATTCATGGCGAGCCAGTGCCTTCTGATTTCAGTATATGGGCTTTACCATTGACAGCATCTTGGATAGAAGGCAAAGGTTTGGATTCTGATGATTATCTTTATGAAGATGCATCTAATGCTATTTGGGCTACTAGTACAGATAAGTGGGAAGACTATGCTGGCGGTGCTTCTGGTGGTAATAACATAATAGGTGCTCACAACAATCAATGGGACAGTAATTCTGCCAGCCAATATTTTGAGCACGGCGAAGAAAATCTTAAAGTAGATATAACATCTTTCTTGAAAGAATTTTTAGATGGAGCAAGTAGTAACCATGGCTTTATGGTAAGAATGTCAGATGGTCAAGAAGCAAAGACCGATGCTGATGCCATCGCTGCCGGTGTTAACACAAGCACCACTTCTTCTTCTTGGGCACCAAAGAAATTCTACGGTAGAGAGACAAACACAACAAACGCTCCTTTTGCTTCTTTGGAATGGGATTCAAGTATAAAAGATGACAGACACCAAATACCTTTTTCAAAAAACGCAAGTTTATTTTATTACAACTTTGAGAATAATCAATTAGTTGATTTAGATGGCACAAATAAGTTTCCTGGTTTTGTAACTCTAAGTGCTGATGGCGTTTTGATTGAGCCTGCTGGACTGACAGCTTCAAGAGAATCTAAAGGGATATACAGACTTGATATAGGCACAGCACAAACAGATAATGAATTATCTCTAACTGGCATAAACATAGGTCTAAGTGCCAGCAGCATTTTTTCTGACAACTGGACTATAAGTTCTGATCAAGAAGCTTTAGTAACAAGCAAAACATTTGAATTTCAAACTAAGTTGCCATCAGATGACTCATCTCAATATTATGAAATAAGTAGATATCCCATTAGATTACCTAATCTAAAAAACACTTATGAAAAAGGCACAGCAACCAGAATAAAACTTTTTATAAAAGATATATCAACAAAACTACAATCTGTAACTGGTATGTCAAATTCACTAAATAGTTTTACTTGCACTGATGGTACTTTTGAGATAAGAGAACAGATTACTGATTTGGTTGAAGTTACTGCACAAAATATATCATACGACAAAAACGGCAATTATTTCTACTTGGATACAAACAATCTATACAGAGATACACCATATAAAATTGTTTTCAAACTAAACATAAGGGGTGAAGTTTTTTATTACGATAGCCCACAAGAGTGGTTATTCACTGTAAAATAGGAGTTATGTAAATGCCTTACGGTATATCTATTGAAGAATTAACCAAGTCACTTTCTGCTGCATCAAATAGTGCTAATTTTATAGCTAATATATCAAATACCGCTAAAAAAAAGATAAACATAAACTACAGCGACTTTTCTGAGCATACAATATTTGGTGACGCAAGAAGAAAATTAGATTCTGCTTTTTATAGGATGTTAAATGAATACCCTATTGGCGACCCTAGTGTAGCCGATATAAACAATTTATCCGCTGTAAACATATACGCTGTTGATGATTACAAGAAACAAAGTAGTTCTTTTGATTTGTGGTTGTTGGATCAGTTAAGCAAGTCTTCAACAGGGGTGGGGGCTGCAGCTGGTAGTATAACTGCAGGAGCTACTAACAATAATGGCGACTCGATGCCTTTAGTTGTGATACATAGAAATGAATTTGGTGATCTTACTAATGTAGACCAAATTACTATGAGCAGTTATTTAAGAAATGTTGCAAATAAATACGAAGAAGAATCTGTTAGCATTATAGAAACTACACCTGGCTCTAGTTCTAGTTTTTTTGTAACAAGGAGCGGTGAGTTAGAGCCGCAATTTATAATATATGATGATAGATTTGAGCTGCAGATAAATCGCGCTCAAAGTTTAGAAAATATGTTGCCTGAAGTTTTGTTTTATGATGACGAAGAAGAAAATCTAAAAAATCTATTAAATTTAATAGCAGAAGAAATTGATGATACGTTAGGATATGTGCAGCAACTTCCATATATAAAAACACCAAGCTACGATGATTATAACAATAGTCCAAACTTTTTCGCACCTGTTTTGGCCGGTGAGTATGGCATAAATTTATATGATTCTGCTGATAATACAAAATTAGAAGAAACCAGTGTACAATCCAAAGAAGGTCCAAGCTCAAGAGATCTAACAGAAAATATATGGAAAAGGATCAACAATTCTATTGTTTATTTGTTAAAAAGAAAAGGAACATTAGAATCTTTAAAGTCGGCTATTAGATTATATGGAGCAAATCAAAAGCTAATTAAAATTGAAGAATATAGTGTCTTCAATAGACCTGTCCTTATAAAAGAAGCTGAATACGTTGACACCAAAGCGTTATACTCTGATGGTACAAATTATGTGCAAACTATCAATGGCATGAAAAATTCTTCAAGAGTTTTTGATTTTATATCCGAAAGCGACTTTACTATTGAGGCAAGAATATCTGCTACAGCACAACAAAATCATACCATTATAGATAATGATTATTTTAGTTTAGCTCTAACTGATACAGGTAGATTACATTACGAACACAAAATAGATAATTCTGTTTTTGTTACTACACCAGATAGTAGCGTTTCATCTTATGTGCATTCAAAAGATCATTTTGTGAATGTAGCCGTAAAGAAAAAAGATGATGATTTAACCGTATATCTTATGACTTTATCTGGCAACCCTGTAGGTGGCGAAGATATTGTCTTTACTTCAAGTGCCAATGTCAACCTATCACAAATAAGCTCATTAGATTTTGATGGACAAGGTGCTGCAGCAACAAGGTTTCCTGGCGCTGACTTTAATGGATATATACAAGAAGTAAGAGTTTGGTCTGGCGCTTTGGATGATGAAGATATTAGAGAGCATGTAAGAAATTTTGAATCCATCTCTTATACTAACTCCGGTTGGGCCGATGATAAAAGTTTGTCTGCGCATTGGAAGCTAAGAGAAGATTCTGATTTACAAACTCCAAATAATAAAATAGTAAACTCTGAACACATAGAACCATTAGTAGAAATAGTTTCACAAACCTACAATGACCTTACAGTTAACGCAGGTGCCAACACAATAGAATCTGCTGTTACTGATTTTGAAACAGAGGGTATTTTCTTAGTTGGTGATGTCATTACTATATCCGATGCTACTGACCCACTAAATGATGGAGTAGAGCTAACCATATCTGATGTTACTGGATCTGTTATAACGCTCTCAAACCACGCTCTAACAAGCCAAGGCACATTAGACTCCACATTGACCCTAACTAAAACTACAACGACTTACAACGACAATACAGCGGAGCCTATCGGTTTTACAGAAAACAGATACAGACACTTTGCCGATGTTAAGAAATTAGTATCATGGTACCCAATGGGATTATCTGTTGACAAGGACAAAGTTTTGTTAGAGGCTCCGATGGAAGAGGAAATAGATGACTCTAGTATTGTCTCTATTTCTATGAAACCTATTGATGCTTTAAATAGAGATATACATAATAGATTTTCAAAAATAAAAATGTCAGAATATTTTGGCACTCCAACAGATCTTTATAATTTTAAATATGAAGGTGTAAAAGATTTATGGGATGGTATAACTCAACAATATAATGACAATGGTAAAACTTTATTATTAACTGATTTAAATTCTTTTATAAAATATTGTGACCAGTTTGGCGAATTAATAGATGGTGTTTTTCCCTTTGCTGAGCAATTTATTCCTGCAAAATCTAACTTAGGTGGTGAAGGTATACTAATAGAAAACCCAATACTTGAAAGAAATAAAATACAAAGGAGGATTGGTGTTGTTAATGGAGAAAATGATGATTATATAGGATCACCAAAAGAAGATAGTATTTTTATAAATTCAGCACCAGGAGAGAAAAGAAAAACTGATGACTTTGATGCTAATAAAAATAATTTAAATCCCAGTGTTGTGGCAAAGAAAGACAATGAATTTTCAATAACAAATAAGTATTTGCCAGGTGCCTTGTTATTTCAAGATAGTAGTAGTGGAAACATAGTAGAGTTGCATCCAACAGCTTGCACAACAGCACATTTTCAAGGTTTTCAATATATTAGAGATAAGAGTTATGAAGATAGGTCGTTGACTACAGAGAGGTCATTAGTAAACATTACAAAGAAAAGCACAATAAATGGTCCAAGAATATCAGAGGCTCGTGTTGCAAAGTTGTTGCCTGTCAAGAGATTTCCTGCTGATGTTGATACTACAGAAATTGATGTTACATTAGATAATCTAATAATAAATCCAACATCTCCAGCTACAGCAAATAGCGGCTTTATAAACGGTAAGGTTAGGTTGTTGTCAAAGGGACAAGCATTTAATAGCGAATCCCCAACATTTAGATTCGAGTTTCCTACATCTGCTGATGGTACTAATTTATTTATTGCTGAGATGGGCGATGTAGATGCTGGACAAGGCAGGATTATAGAAGGTATAGATAACACATTTGTTACTAACGTCATAAAGAATGATGTGCAAATGAGATTGACGCTTGCTAATGTTGTTTCTTCTCTATCAGCAACAGGACCAGGAGTAACGCAAAATCAAGTAGATGATTCAGAACAAGGATCTTTAGGAGTTGTTCCTATAAGAATAACTAATTTATTCAACAACAACACTCAAATTGTTAGAGTAGCTATAAACGCTGTGACAGATAAGAACCCAGAACTACTTACACAACTAACAAGTCAAGGTGGTGTTAAGCTTACAAGTTAATATAAGAGGATATAGTTATGAAATTTTTAAATAACAATAAGTTTTTTACGATTAATCAATTAGAAGGTATAGAAGAGTTTTTTTCTCAAATAAATTCAGGAAAATATAATGGCGTTGGTAATATTATACCACATAGCTTTAATTTCTTAGAAGTTGGATATAGGTCTGGATGGTTTTCATTTAGAGGAGCTGAGTTTACTAGCGGCACCGTATATTCTATAGATACCAAAAACAACATATCTCCAACATTTAAAGAAACTATAAGATTTAATAAGTTGCTTAATAAGATAGAATGCTATAACGAAGACAACATTGTAGATGCTATAAAAAACATATTAGAAAATAAAAAAATTGATTTTATAGTTATTACTGGTCTACCAGTTTTAGAAAAGGATGTATGTAAGTTTGTCGAGGGCAAAGAAATATTAGTTTTTAAACTAACTGGAGCTAAAATTACCCTAATAAACGGCAGCACTTACAAGATTAATGAACCAAAGCAACGGACACCCGAAAACGAAGCTTGGGCGGCACAAAGAGAAGCAAAGGAAAAGTTTGTTGAGGAAAGAGATGCTAAAGAGGCTGTTAGAGTAGAAGAAGAAGCTACTGAAATAGAAAAAATTATAGAAGATAAAAAAGCATTCTTGAAAAAAGAAGGCAAAAAGATTACAGAAAATGAAAAAACTGCGGATGCAGCACCTGCACCAAAGCGTAGACGCAGAACAAGAAAAGCAAAAACATCAGAATAAAACAACTAAATGTTATATTTATATTATATGATTTATTAAAATCTTATATATGCTTAACAATTATATGGAGGTATCACATTGGCTTTTTTAGAATCCGGAAGTGGAGTTATAGACGCTATTCTTACCCAAGCTGGTAGGCAAGCATTAGCAAGAAATGATGGCTCCTTTAAAATAACAAAATTTTCATTTGGTGATGATGAGATAAACTATCAACTATATGATAGTAATAAATCATCTGACCAAGACTCTGATATATTAACACTACCTGTATTAGAGCCTATATCAAACCAAAATAGTGCACAACTATATAGGCTTATTAGTCTACCAAGAGGTACACAAAGAATTTCTACATTAAATTTAAAACCAGCACAAGCCACAGCGAATTATGGTGATGATGTTGTTATAACAGTAGCAACAGTTAATGGCGAAGACTCTCAAGGTTACTACGCAGTGTCAAGAGATTCAGACATAGGTAAGCTTCAAGAGCTTAGATCACCACTTGGGCCAGACAATACTGGAAGGTTTGTAGTTATGACTGGTGCCAATGCTGGTGGCCAAACAGGTCAAACCATAATAGATATAGTCGGTGTAAATTCTGGATCAAGAAAAGAGTTTCAATTAACCGTATCTTCTTCTGGCGTAGCGTAAGGTGAGATAAAATGAGTTTAGTAGATTTAAATCAAGAAACAGATATAGCCGAAGGCTCTGTAAATGTAAAAACAAATTTTGAAATTTTATCTTCTACTGCTGCAGCGGCCAGAAATATATCAGCATTTGTTCCTTTTGCATCAGCAGAAGACTTTATGAAAAATGCCAATGGAGTTGATACAAATGTACCACTTTCATCGGCGTTTAGACAAATAACAAATTATTTTTTCTCATCGTCTGCTGCTGGCTCTTTGCCATTATCAAACAATACTAATTCTACCACTTCACTTTGTAGAGTTATACAAGTGGGTAGAACAACCACAGACGATACTATAGTTTCAGGGTCAGTAACAGCAAGTATGTCTTTTGGTCCTATATCTGATTTTGTCTTTGTAGACCAACCCGAAGAAAACATAAGCTCTTCGATTGGCAGAAAAGGCTCATTGATAGAAAAAAACGATCCGGATAATGTTGTAGGCACAATTTTTTATGACTCCGGAACACTTATTTTTCATGGCGGTGCAGAAGATACACCTTTCATTTGTGACCCAACATCTGGATTTAAGTTTGGTACTGGTGCTACTGCTGCTGTAGTCGCTATTAATAGTTTAGCTTTTCAATCGGAAACTAAAATCAAAAGATCCATGTTTTTCTGTAGAGCTTTGAATAAAGATTTCAATTACACAAATAATCCTACTGCAATTTCTGATGCTACATTAGGAACTATAACATCATCTCTAACATCAAACCCAACTACTTTTATTACTTCGGTTGCGTTGTATAATGATGAAGGTGAAATGCTTGCTGTTGCAAAAGTATCACCACCTGCAAAAAAGACTTTTGAATTGGAGCAGATAATTTCGGTTAGATTACAATATTAATAAATGGTAGATTATTCTGATGTTTAAGGAATTTGAAGATAGAGAAAAACAATTATTTTCTTTGAAGAGCGTTGGGATTATATCATTATCTAATGTTAGTCCAAACGCCGATGAAGTGAACTTTTTTACTTCTATTAGAAGTCAAGGTAAAATAAATGTTATAGATATAGATGTGCCCGCATCATTTGCTTCTGGTCAAACAAAAGAGGCTAAATATATATGGGAGTTTAAAGAAAATAAACTTATCGGACAAGAATATGAACGTAAGTTTACAACGGGTATATATATAAGCGATGCTGATTTGGCTTATAATCCAGCTATATCTAACAATACATCTTATATTTCTCATCAAAACTTATTCAACTATCAAAAAGGTTATTTATATAGACAGGATGATTTGGAAGGTTTTGATTATTCTTCAACAGCGATGCTACAATCTGGTACCTCTACAGAAATAGCTGTATCTAAATTCATAACAATAAGAAGAAGTTTATTTAAAAATTCTATTGACTCAAACAGCATCCGTATTTTTATGAATAAAGGATTGCCATCATTGTCTGGTTTTGTTGATGGTGCTTCAGCTAATATTTTAGATACAACTAATGTTACAGCTTTTACTTCTGCTCTTGATTTAAAAAATTCTTATGCTGGCGATGAATCTATTGATAAATCATTTTTCTTTGTGCCAGGTATACAATCAGATATTAACGACCAAAACGCTGCTAATCACCCTGCAGAAAGCATTGATAATGCTAACGAATCTTTCACTATTGAAGCTATTATAAGACCAATAGACAAAAAAGGTTGTATATTTTTTAGAAGAATATCTAGCGACATAGAAAGTGGAGATTTAACTAACACTAAGAATAACTTTATAAAATTGGAATTAGCGCCGTCACCGGACGGACAACAGACTGGTTTTAGATTTTACATAAGAAACCCAGGTGTCAAGAGTGATTTTAGTGAAAGTTTTGCTCAAAGAGATGTGCAAGCTTCTGGTTTGTTTATACCTTCAGAAGTAGGAATAAATTTATTTGACGGCAATTTTCATCATATAGTAGCCTCTTGGTCTATATATGATACAGAAGGTGGCACTGACACCGGCAAAGCTGCTGGTGCTGTGTTGGGATATATCGATGGATATAAACTAACAAACAGAGAGCAGGTTAATCCTCGTATTGGTTCTAGTGATAGTTCTGGTGGACCAGTTATACAAGTTAATATGATCAATCAAAGACTACCTTTAAAAACTACAGCTTTAAATGAGCCGTTCAGCGGACATAACATTTACATTGGTGTATCAAATTATAATAGAGATAATGGCGATGTTAGGGGTGATCATGGAAACAGCGCTCCTATTTCCGATGAGAGTTTAGAAGCTGGATTTGATGGACAAATACAACATATGAGAATATGGTCAAAAAGATTTACTGATGGTTATACA